>Ga0265292_1000080_pt1 | contig 199919 bp, 284 predicted proteins | sample Munlanlewell296A_FD_189080 | JGI IMG/M metagenome (GOLD analysis project Ga0265292, IMG submission 189080) | Leachate microbial communities from a municipal landfill in Southern Ontario, Canada - Leachate well 296A | ecosystem: Engineered > Solid waste > Landfill > Unclassified | place... | reverse complement strand
GGTGGTAGACATAAATTTATGTCCTGATGATTATGGGGAAGAAAGCAGAAATTATTTTAAGGCAACGCTTGGAGAGTTTTTCAAAGGACTCTTTGACCTACACGGCAAAATGTCTGTGATGTTTGATGATGAGTGCCCTGTGTGTTTAGAAAAATTAAAAAACGGAAAATGCGAAACTCCGGGATGCAAAGGAGGAATATGAAAAAAATGTTTTTATTTAAGAAAATTGACGGCATGGTTAAAGCACCTGTCTCTGGAATATTCAAAAAAACTACCAGTTTCATTATGTTCGTCGGTTTTATAATATTTGCTGTTTACTTGATAGGAAACCTGATGGTAAATTCTGCCGTTCTATACTCTATTTCGAAAGAACCGAAAAAACAACAGCAAATAACCACCAATAAAAACGACAAAGAGGAGCGTATTCGTGTCCCCCAAGATAGCTTTTACACATATGTTGATGGAAAGATTTCTAAACAGGAAACAGAATATACGTATATACCTTGCAGAGCTGGCACAAAAATTAAATCAGAGATGGTTCCTGTAGATGAAAAAAGTGTAACAGAAAACGGGAAAACAATAAAAACGATACACTACACACATATACCAAAGGAATAATAAAAGTGGAAGATAGAAGACAGAAAGATGCTTTTATATCGGAAAACACTGACGACACCGGCAAACCTGTTTTTGAACTGAATCTTTGCCGTCCGATGCCGTCAAAAATTATTAAGGAACTTCTGTCTCATGAGGGACTTGTTTTAATAAAAGCTGTTTTTAGGTTTACTGATGGTGGCACTAATAACGATATAAAAAAAGCAAGGAACTGGCTGATATCTGAAATCGACGACTTAAAAGATATTTTAATTTCTAAAGACAGGTAAAGAGGGGGGTGATGTTTGTGGCAGAGATTCTCGTTATTGCTTCCAAGATAAAAAAGGCAGTTAAGAAAGCTGACTTGAGGACAGGGAAGGATTACATAGAGGCGTTGTCAGCTAAAGTAGATGGCATGATTAAGGCAGCCGTCGCAAAAGTAAAAGCCGAGGGAAAAAAGAAAACCCTTGGAGCAGAAGATGTGATATAACACCATCCCGGGATGGTGTTTACATAAGACGCTATCCCGGGGTAAAAGAAAAAATTTAGTAAATGAATATTAAAACGGGAGGTGGCAGAGTATGGAACGTAGAACTGTATCGCCTCGAACAATGTTCGAGAAAAGAATGGCAGCCGTGATAACATGGGTTATTGCTATCACAGTTTTAGTAGTCGCTCTAACGCTGGTTATTGCTTTATTAGTTGTTTTCAATAAAGCAGAATTTGGTATTGGGGTAAAGAAAGCAGTGTGGCAATCGCTTCAGCCTTTTGTGTATGTGCTTATCGGTGAAACACTTATAAGCATTTGGTTGGGCAGGCAGGTGGGTATTGCCGTATCAAAGGCGATTTCGGGTCCGATATCACGAATCACCAATCACCTACGCAGGGTCGTGGCGGGTGAAACAAAAGAACAACTGTCTATTCGGCAAGGCGATGATCCCGGCGATTTAATTTCCTTAATCAACAGGCTAATTGCGACCGTGAGGGGGTAAAAATGAAAACACTTAAAAATACCCTGTTCTTTCTTTTAGTGATGGCGGTAATGGGAATTGTTGTCGGTAACGTCTTCGCGGAAAAAAAATATTCTCCGCCAAAGTTATCGCCGAAAGAAGAAAAAATTATTGCAATTTTTAACAGTTATGTTAATGGTCTTAAGCAACTCGAAAAAGAAGAATATAACTTTGGCGACGCAAAATTAATAGACGAGTATTTATCGCTTATTCTAAGTGTTCAGAACCGGGCGTATGTCAATATGAAATCCATAGATAATAGGCATACGAAATATACCAGTCTTTCTTTCAGGGTTGCGTTTGATGTGATGAATGAAATCGCTCTGGGAACAATAAACAGAGAACTGGAATTCGTTCACAGAATAGCGGGCCAATGGAACAGAAAAAAATCTTTCCCTAAAAACAGGGCGACCGCAGATGCTAATATGCTGTTATGGAAAAATGCGTCTAACAGGTTGAGTAATTTATGGAATATTTATTACAGCTGGGACGTTCAAATGAATAGTTTGACTCGGAATAGTGACATGTATCCGGCATATTGCGTGTTATCAAAAACAGCCGAGGGAACTCTGGCAGACCATAAATTGGCGATGAAAGTTTTGTGGGAAAAGTGGGATTTAGATGAATCAAATATTCTCTATGATACGTATGTCCCAATTGGATACAAACTGGAAAAAAGGACGAATAGAAAATGATTAGACGAGCAAGGGTTAACACAAAAATTGCTTATAGAAAAATTATGAGGAAGGTTAGCCAGAAACGTAACGGGCAGCATTGCCGTCATCTGATTTATTCAGGAGGCAAACAGGTCTTCGGTTATTGCGGAAAGATATATTCAACGATTCCGTCTGGTGTGTGCCCGTGCAAAAGCTATGTATGAATAAAAAAGATGCTATCGAAATTTTGTCGCAAGTAAAAACACTACAGGAATCTCTGTCCAAAACCGGATTCCATTGCGATGAATTAGACAGTATCAAAGAGAAAATTCAAAAACAACTCGGCAAGATGACTTACGAGGACACTGTAAAAGACAATGAAAAACATCTTTAGTTTTTTTATTATCAAGGACTCTGGCAGAGCATGGGAACAATGTGAAATTGTTCACCTATGCAAGAGACATGATATCCTTGCGGTTATGGACGCCAGATTCTTACGTGATAAGAATGTTGATGAAAGATTCTTCAATATTATTTCTAACGAATGGATTGATATACAAGAGAGAGAAGAATCGGCGAGCCGGAAGAAAAGTAAATCGGGAAACGAAAAAATAGTATATGCTGCCCGTAATGCTATGCCCCTACCTCAGGCAAAAAAATTTGTGGATAAATTATTGCTGGTGAATAGGGCTGTTGCAGTACTGGTAAAAGAAAAAAACGAAATGGAAGATTGGAATAGATATGCCGAAGATTTGGTGAAAAGATTTCCATACACCAAAGTGAAGGAGCTGACGATATGATAGATTTTTCATTTTTGAAAGATATGAGCCGGGAAGAATTGGAACAACTACGAAAAGCGATTAAAGAACAAATGCCGAAAAGAGCCGGTAAGGATTGCCTGATTCTTTTCAAAAGCGGTCACGCTCGTTATGAGCAGTGGGCAAGCTGTTTCGTGGCCTGCCGGCAATGGAAAATTCTTGAAATCAAACCTGTGGATATCGTTGAAAACGGGATGAAAGAGAAGTGGTCAGAAGGCAAGGCACTGAAGCGAGAGGGCGGGAAATTCTGGGTGTATTTTACACAAGGACTCCCGAACCAAAGGCAATATTCAGACAGCGTTGCGTTATATGTTCAAGCCAAGTCCGGAGTAGATAATACCGCAATACCGGATAACAAAAATGCGTTCCAAAAGGGGTACCTAAAAGGGGAATTTGTGATACTTAAAACCCTAACTGGGCATGATGCTGAGAACGTTATCGGGCATGGAAAAAGGAAGCGAAAAAAGTCCTAAAAAAATGGCTAAAAGCGAAATTAAAACCATGTTCGAAAAGAGCCAGGAACTCATTAAAAAATGGCCAGAAATAGTAAGAAAATCGCAAAAAAAGGGATTAATAAAAGAACACAAAAGACAGCTAAAAAGGGATATAAAAATGGCTAAAAAGTCATCCAAAATGAAGCTAAAAAAGGCATTCAAAAATGGTCTAAAAAAAGGGTCAAAAACGGAGGTTTCGCGGTTCTATAAATCCGCAAAAAAGAGGCCCTAAAAACGGGCCAAAAATGTGTGGTAAAAGTAGTTAAAATTTCAGCAAAAAAGGGTGGGTTTAGAGCTCTTATAGTTGCCGGCAAAATACGGAATGCATAATGTTTTTGGGCTAAAAAGTTCCGTAAAAACTTGCAAAAGGCTGGCGAGACAGCATCCAATCGCTCCGATAGAACGGAGTTATACTCCGATAGAACGGAGTGATTGTGGGAGAACACTCCGATAGAACGGAGTGATTGGGTGGATATCACTCCGATAGAACGGAGTTATACTCCGATAGAACGGAGTTATACTCCGATAGAACGGAGTAAAGTTATCCCCCCGCACCCCTTATATACAAGACTTAACTACTGTAATTAAAGTCAACTACTATAAATATAATATAACTGCAGTTGACGTACACACACAAAAGAAATAAATAAACACACACACATAGCGATTGGTAAACCAATCGCCGTGCGCGTGCAATTTTTCTTTTTGGGTGTGGAAAGGCAAAACGTACAATGCCGCACAGTTTTATGCGTTTCTCAACCGCTCAAACTTGCTCAACGGATTTGCAACGGCAAGGGCTTAAAATATGAACAAAATAATTGATACCATTTTACAATCAGAAATGACATTTGCGGAGGCCAAGATTCTTATGGCTTTAAGCAACGTTTCTGCACTGTCCTACACATCACTGAAGACAGCAACGAAATGTGGGCATGACAGCATTGCAAGAAGCATTAAATCTTTATTGAACACACAACCACCACTGATTATTAAAAATGGTAATTCACTCCGCGATAGTTATTCTTTAAATCCAGCAGTATTTGAATCGGTCTCCCATAATACCGCGAGCAGTAGAAAACAAACAACGGGTGCGGTTGAATCTGGAGCGGGGCAATCGGGGGCAGCCAAGTCATCTGATATTTTCACTAAGCGCACTTCTGTTGAGTGGTATTGGTCCAACAACGCAGACGTTCAGCAGAAATTTATTTTAAAAGACGCTACGGCTGCGACAATTCTATTGGAATATTTTAAAACAGTCAAAGGAATAAATAAATTTTCTAAAACATGGAGCAAGAATAATGAAAAATCACATAAAACATTAGCAAACGCGATAGTTAAAACTTTATGGGAAGCGGTTGTAGAGGCACAACCGAATGCCGGAATAGATGATTTGGCAAAAGTTATAAAACACGCTATTGATTATTCGGAAACCAATTGTCGCAAGTCTTTTCCAAATTGGACACTCGGAACAGTTCAGAAATCATTAGTGCATGCTCTGGGTCTATATTTCCGTGGCGATGTTGTTTCGCTTGAAAAAGAAGAGATGGTTGATGGCGAAACATATGTCAAAAATGCAGAGACCGAAAAAGCAGCGGCAGCAATAAAACAAGCCGAAGAAGATTTAAAAAAAGAAGCGACGATAGGTGCTGTTATTCAAATAGAGGATTTGTCGGCCAAGACACAGTTCAAATTTTCTATAAAAACTTTAAAAGATTCGGGAGAAATATCTGCTAAGGATGTGGAGTGGTATGATGGTTTTCGTGAGCATATAAGTCAAGAGCAGTTTTTCAATCTATCATTAAACGAATTATGGACAGAATATACTGCAAAACACGGTTTTCCAAAATACAAAATAATTCAATCAGCAACTCCTACGGTAGCGCCGCGTGAGAACAAAGAAACATCCGAAAAGGAAAAAGCAGACGGTGGAGATGTTCCGCTAAAAGAAGAGAAAAAAACAAAGAAAAAGGTAGAGGAAGAACCCGGGGGAAAGAAGTTATGGTAGACGATAAACATTTATCAACGTCTTTTGTGGAACAGGTAGTAATCGGATGTTGTTTAGCAGAAAAAGGGCTCATTAAACAAGCCCTGTCCTCTCTGAATGAGAACGATTTTTACCATACAAATACCAGAAAGATATTCAGTATTATTAAAGAACAGTATTTGTTAGGTCGCGAATGCGACGCTGTTTTACTAAAGCAATATGTTGACGAGAAAGAATATAAATTTGCAGTTGGTTGTATTACTTCAGTTACCAATATTGGATTTTTCAAAGATTATATCATCCGGGTTAAGGAAAATAGTGTTAAGCATCAACTTAAACAAATAGGCATGGAAATTCAGGAAACTGACGGTGCCGAAATAGACAATGTTAAGGCAAATGTTTTAGCGAGGATATCAGCACTTTCAAGTCCGTCCGAAGAAGAAGAGAAAGACAAGATGGAAGTAATGCTGAATGCCCTGAACGAACTGGAGAGACTTAGGTTACGCGGTGGCTACGAAATGCGGTCTAGGATATCCGGACTTGATGAACTAATAGGAGGATTTTGTCGCCGTCGGGTATATGTTTTAGGTGCCAAGTCATCTTTTGGTAAAACGACATTTGCAATTATGTGTTCTTATAAGATAGCAGCGTTTGATAATGTACCCGTAAATGTTTATTCTTTGGAAATGTCTTCTGCAGATATTATTTATAAAACTTTAACATTAGTAACCGCAGATAAAACAAAATTTAAAGAACCTGTCCCGATTTGGAAAATGCAAAAACCAAAATATTTGCTTCAGGCAGATAAGCAGTCATTATTCAGGGGATTAGACGTAATTTATAAAATTCCGCTTCAAATTAAAACGGAACACAAAAACCTTGATCGAATATTAAGTGACATTCAAAGAACTAAGCCAGGGTTTGCAGTGATAGATTTTTTACAATATTTACCAAAAACATATATTAATCGTAATGAAAAAGAAAGGGATATTTATGAAAGGTATATGAAAGATATTACACAATGCTCGAAGGAGAGTAATTCTGCGATTCTTGCTCTCTCGCAAATTAAAAGGGGCGCCCAAGCGGATGGCATATCTCCGGACCAGTCAGATTTTCAGGGATCGTCAAGCATTGAGCAACTAGCCGATGTTTGCATGATTCTTCATTGGCCCGCCCGGGCTGGCGGCAAGATATCCAAAAAGCAATTGGAAGCAAAACCATTTAACTATCAAGAACTTCATATTGTTAAAAATAAATATGGGGTTCCCGGCGATATCCCGCTTCTATTTGAAGGTGAGTTCCAGAAATTTACGGAATGCGACAAAGCGGGTGTTAAGATCAGTCCACAAGGGGGCGATAAAAATGCCTGATGTTGAAGCGACAAGAGAACTTACTGATACAGAGTGCATTGAGCAGGCGGAGCGCGCAGCTTCATTAAAAACCGGGGATCCGAAGTTTGATTTTAACTATTGGGCAACCGCTAAAGATTTTTGTGATGATGATCGTAAAATTATTTTCGGAGTATTCAGTAATGAAGAGTTTTGTAAAAAAGTATCAGCCCACTATAACAAGATACTTGATGGTGGACCTACTGTTTGGGAAGACGAAGCGTGGCTGTTGAATCTTGTAGCAGAGGTAAAAAAACAAAATGGGCTATAAAGTAATCACACTATTTTCTGCGATGGCGACATTTTGGCTCGGGCTGTATGTTTACAGGCAGAATAAAGAAGCGTCCATATCAAAACGGTTTTATGAATTCACAACTGTTTTGGCAATATGGATTTTCACGAATTTTATAGTAGCGATGAAGCCGTCGGCATATTTAATACAAATAACTTACAGCATGGGCACAGCAGCGGTGTTTTTTGGTTTATTATGGGTTCTTTGGTTGATAGGCAATCCGCCTTCCAAAAAAATTATGTCAGTAATCTATGCTTTTTGCGGATTAGTCATTATCATAGGTTTTATACCCGGCACGCTCATCGTCGAATTAATTTCATATGATTTCAGCCATCAGGTCGTCCAATTTAACGCTTTGTTTTATCCGATTGCCGGTATCGATATCATTGGGCTATTCGGCATTATAATACTTTTAGTGAGGCAATATAAAATATCAAAAGGTATTAAGAGGTTAAGAATAAAATATCTTTTATTTGGGTTAGGGTTTTCTTGTGTGGTCCCTCTATTTGGAGCTTTTATACTGCCGCTATTCAAGATATTTAGTTTCACAAATTACGATGCGCCTTGCGTAATAATATTTGTTGTTCTTGCGTCTTACACAATGTCCCACTATCAGCTAATGTCTGTCGGTCTGTTGAAAACAAAGGTATTTATGATTTTTGTTGTAACGGTATCGCTGGTGGCTAGTATTGTGGCACTCTCATATATTTTTCGGTTTATGTTTGGAACAATTATTGGGGCAGCATTCGGTTTTCTTGCGTTCGCCATTGCCATTACGTTTTTGCCGGCGAATAGCATAAAAAAATTTATAGAGTCACATATTATCCACGAAAAATACGATCTCGTAAAAATAATGAGTGATTTTTCCGTTCAAATAGGTAACGCGATGAGTATAAAAGAATTGGCGAACGCCACTGTTGAATTTCTGGCTTTTACAATAAAAGCGCCGAATGTTTGTTTGCTTTTATACTATGAAGAAAAATTTATTTTTATAGCATCGTATAGATTTGCTTCTATTGAGGTAAAAGACCAAGTGGGCATTTATTCGCTTCTTGAAAAGAATCAATATGTTATTGTTGATGAATTAAAATCTTCGGATAAATTATTTAAAGTTGCGGGCATAAATCCGGCGATATTATATCCGCTCAAGAACAAAGAGGGAACGAAAGGATTCATCGTTATTGGCGAAAGGAATCCCGATTATGAAGAGAGTGACATAGAAGTTCTTTCAATCGTTAACGATGCTGTTTTACTTAATATGGGAACAGCGCTGTTTTACCAACAGGCAATGATCGATGCGTTGACGCACTTATATACTCGCAGATATTTCGATTTGGTTTTTTCTAAAGAAGTGCTGGCTTGCCAGAAAAAACAAATACCCGTATCTCTCTTATTTGTAGATATTGATAATTTCAAAAAATACAACGACACATATGGACACCAGAAGGGCGACGAGGTTTTGGCATTGATTTCAGATATCATAAAAAGAAAATTACGTGACGATGATGTCGTGTGTCGCTATGGTGGTGAGGAAATAGTTGTAATTGTAAGAGAGACAAGGAATCGGTCGGTTAGTTTTGAATCGTATTGCAAAGGCGTATCCAGTATAGGAGCACGGTTGTGTTCAAGCGTTCGAGCCGCCAATCTGACGATATCTATCGGCATTTGCACTACGCAAAAAGAGTATGTTCCGGCAAAAATCGTAAAAGTGGCAGACGGCTGCTTATATCAAGCTAAATCGCAGGGAAAAGACAGGTTCGTTTCGGAGATTCTATGATTTTCGGTGTAAGCATCATTATTGGGCTGTTGATAATATTTCTGTTGGTTCGCAAAATGACACGCAACATCGCGCGGATGCGGCAGGACACAGTTCTTTTAACAGAGCTGCATAATAATGTTTTGGTCCAGAAACATCGGGGGAAAATTTATCAAAGTATATTAAAAACATGTAAGCAGATCTCGGGGAGTGAACGGGTTTTACTGATGCTTTATGATGACAATGAACATAATTTGAGAGTAGTTTCCGCCATAGGCACAGAACAAAATCCGTGTGAGCACAGATTCCTTGTAGGAGAGGGAATGGCGGGGAAGGTTTATATTAGTAAAAAGGTTACTTATGTTCCGGATATTCGGAGCTGTCCTGATTATATAACATTGCCGTCGGAAGAATTATCGGCGGACTCTATGTTATTGGTTCCGCTGATTTATCAGTCCCGGTGCATAGGATTACTTTGTTTCGTATCAAGTATAAAAAAAACATTCCGTCAAGATGATTTTATTACCGAAACGCTCGCAGCGTCTGTATCTCAAATTATTATTTCTGTTATTCCTAATAAAGATACAAACGTTAGTGCTAATGGGCTATACGAACCGTGGTATTTTGAACAGCACTTATCAATGCTGATAAGACAATTTTTAAGAACTACTATTCCGTTTGGACTATTAATTATTGCTATCAAAAACATCAAAGAAATAAGCGAGAAAAACGGACATGAGACAGGGAATACGATGATGAAGGAATTCGCTGATGCCATTTTGCCGTTACAACGAGGGACAGATATTTCTTCCAATTATAAAAACGGGAAGTTTATTGTTTTATGCTATGGAACCGAGCCAGCCGAATTAGATGTGGTCGCAAATCGATTTTATAAGCGTATTCCCAAAAAGATAAATGAAATTCCGCTGGACATAGTGTTCTTGTATCTTCATTATCCAACCGATACGGAAATAGTATCGCCAGCGAGGTTCACAGAACTATTAAATTGCAAAATTGCTGAAGTAAAAACATTAAAACCGGGACTTTATAATTATTTAAATAATTCTGTTGACAGAACAATAGATATTATGAATAAAGCTAAAACCACAATAGTATCACTAATTTTATTTGCCTGTTTAACTGTCTTTGCTTATTCGGCAGTCAACCTTACGCTTTCGTCGGGTGGCGATCTTAAAAACACATCAGGAGTCGCCCTATACAATGTCAGTGTTGAACCGATAGGCGAAGGGCAGAGTTCTTTTACGCGAATTCTTGCGCCCGGTCAAAATATCGTAGTACCGTATAAACAGTTCTCAGTTACCTATACGCTCTCAGATCCAAATACGGGCAGATATTATGAAAAAAAAGAAAGATTTATCAATAAAAGTATTTCGGAAGACTCGCAGCCGCAATCAGAAACAAAGAAGATAATGCGGCTTGACATAGACTACAAAACAGACGATTCGTTCTGGTATGATGCCAAAACATACATGCTCTTTGTAAGGACAAGCGAACCGACAAGAGTGACGGTATTGGATTCTATTCCGATGAAAACAACAGAGAAGGAGGCAGACGCAGGTAATGAAATAGATTATGGCCACCGGCCTGCCGATATGTTGTGTTTAGGACTGGCCACAAAAAAGGCAAGTTATACCCAGCCGGCAATATTTTTTCTTGAACCCGAGAGAGAAAAAGCATATTACTTAATATATTTTGAAATTGAGAAAGATAACAAAAAACGCATAGGCAGGCAAACGGTCAAGTCGCCGGTTTTTGTTTCTACGGGACAAGGGGAGAAATAATTTATGAAAAAGATTTTAGTAGTAGTGTTGATTTATGCAGTCGCCATTCAGCCTCTTCTTTGCGAATTGCCTCCGGTTATTACTCACGAGGTAATCAACGATGCGTTAAGAGTAGGGGAGGGCGATACCGGAGCAATTCAACAGACAGATGCTCAAGTTCAGACACCTGTACCAGAGGTAGTTCTGCCGGTTCAGAAAGAAGTAGAAGTTATGGAAGCGACGTATTTATTGAAAAATAAAATTATTGTCGGTGACATTTTACTGATAGACATGATAAACAAAAGATACATTGCACTGGTTGATAAAGACGGCTATGCCGAGTTGCCGTTTATAGGCAGGGACAAAATAATAGGCAAGACGACAGATGAAATCAGAAAAATATTCGGCTATAAGCAGCTCGATGTTATTGTTACAATTTTAACAGTGCCGCAAGGTATTAATAATATTCAAAATCTTTCATCCAAGGGAGTTACATGCCTCGGAGAATTCAATAGGCAATCAGTTGTTGCTCCAGGAACACTCAGCGAGTGTATAGGGAATTCTTTCGGGATGACGCAGGCTGCTAACGGAATAATCGTTGTGCATAAAAGGGATCAGAAATTTGAGATAGATTATAACGATTATTTAGCCGGTAAATATAACAAAAATATTTCCTGTGAAACAGGCACGGTTTTATATGCAAAAAAATCTCCCGGCGCTGCATTCCTTGACGGCGTAGGCCCGACGCTCTCTAAATTAAGAGATATGGCATTGGTTGCTATTGCTTTTATAGAGCTAAGGAAATACGGCGAAACCGAGGGCTGGTGGTAAAGGAGCCGACATGTTTGATATTGTTAAATTCGTAGCTAAAGAAGCACAGCGATATTATCGCTGGAAATTAAAACAAAAGAAAGGAAGAATTCGGGCTGCGATTGGCGATGGACCAGACGATTATGTTTTGCTTATAACTTGTCCGCATTGCGGAGGGAACTATGTATTGCCAGCCGAAAAGGACGCGTCGTTTGAGTTGACGCAGAGAAAAAAACTCGGAGAGAAAGTTATAGATACTGGATTTCCTTTTTTACTTTTTATTGCAATTTTTCTCACGGTCAGTATAGCGGTGATATTGGGAAGAGAATATGTTGTAAAACACTGGCCGCAGAAACAAGCGGTTGAAACTGTATCCGAAAATTCTACTATGAACCCGCCACCGACAACTCTGCAGACACAAGTTCAAATTAATGGCAAGTTGGTTCGCGTCCAGGGCAAAGTAATTTTGGTCGGTAAAATTATTAACAGAGGTCCGGCTGTAGATAAAAAAGTTTTGGTTATCACTTTTATGGATATTAGCGGAAAGGTAATCGAAAAACAGAGAAAAGTATACCCGAAAATTTCACAGGGCGAGACACCATTTGAGGTCGAAACGGGGAATTCAAATTCCATTAAGTGCAAAGCAGAAATCGAAGCCGAAGGATGATAAGGAAAGTATTTATTGTTTTGTTTCTATTGTTGATTATTAAAGGGAACTGCATCTGCAATTTATTGCTGAACGACATGCAGGAAGGTGCAGAATCTTTGTCATTAGGAGGCAACTGGGTTTATCCGACAAATAACGGAGTTATCAATTCTCCGGGTGTTGTCCGGATTAGTGTCGCGGCGGATACGCAGAAGACAATGGACGATTACGCCGGCAGAGTGCGGCTGTCATATCCGTTATCGTCTTCTTTTGCGGTTGGGTATTCGTTTCTCTACAGGCAAATTAACATAGAGAGGTGGGACGAGAATAATGTCAATCTCGGCTATGCGAATTACCCTGCCGTAAAAAACACCATCGCCGCAGGTCTTCGTCTTTCGGAGGTAGGTGAAACCGAGTGGATGCCGTATCTCGCGATTGCTCTGAACTATTATATACAGAAAAGCGTTGTAGATGCTTTCACGCTGGACATGTCGTTCGCTTCTACGAAAGAATCAAAGGGAACCGGCATATACATCAATAATATTTCTAACAAAGATGTGCCGATTGATTTTATGCTAAGTAACAGGTTCAACAACACATATGCCGGATTGGGATTTTTTAATAAATTCTTTTATTTGAGTATTGGACAAAGCGTTACCGTAAAAGATGGTTTTAAAATTAACGCCGGCGCCAGATACTCACCCAAGGCATATCATTTTGATTTTAACATTGGTTCTTTCATAGAGTTGAATGCTTTTAATTTAAGCTTTAATGTATCGCTTTTCGCACCAGTAACAGAAGTGATAACTTTTACTACGGAATACCGTATAGGAAGCATAGGAGAGGTTAAAAAAGAGGAGAATACGACATGGTGAACGCCGATAGTTCGTTAAACAAGATGTATCTAAAAATTATCAACCGTAGCGAACGCCTTGCGGTCGGATTTGAGACATCGCCGTTTAAACGCAGAGAAGGATATTAGGTTTTGGCGCCCAAAAGAACGCAAATTAGGGGGCTTCAAAGCGATTTGAGGTTTGGAAAGAAAAATGATTGATTTTAGTTATTGCTTACGATGTGGAATCAAATCAGACAAGCCCAGAGAATTCCCATTTTTGTGCTGGAAGTGTTGCGCGATGTCCGATCATTGGGGTAATTTTTTCGTTACTGCGAATAGAAAGATATGGGCATATATTGAAGAATTCCAGCGAAAAGCCCATGCGGCCGGAACCGCACAGAGGTTAAGTATTGATGAATTTTCAAAATTGTTTAGAGAAGCGGAAAGGTCAACCGCTGGAAAAGAAAAACACCAAAAAGATGCGGCTGTTGAAAAAGAAAAACCCGAAAAAAAAGGGGCAGACATAAAATGAAATACAGAATAATATTTTCTTTACTGATTATAATATTTATTTGCGAGGGGCTTATGCTGGCCAAAAATCCGATAAATCTTAATAAAGCATTGCCATCTAATCTTATCGATGTCGGCGTGCCAACCGATATTGTGAAGACGATAATTCTCTATCGTGAGCAGATTGGCGGCTACGGCACCATTAAAGATCTAAAAAAAATTCCAGGATTAATCTCTGAAATTTATGAAATAATAGAGAACAATTTCTTTGTTCCTGAATGCGCAGAATATAAACTTTTCGGGGGCGATATTATCAATATAGTTTTTGCCGGGAAATCCGAAGAGCACACGGTGAGTCCGGATGGTTTTGTTTATCTCGCAGAATGGGGTAAATTTTCTGTCGGCGGTGCGACCGTTCAAGAAGCGCAGGAACTGATTTCACGCAAGGTAGAAGCTGTTGCGGTTGAATTAAAAATTGTTACGAATAAAGTTTCAGTAGTAGGTTATTCGTTATCCACCACACGTGGACTGTATTATCCCGGTCCGCTTTCATCCGTTTTATCGCAGATCGGAGGAGTAAATTTGAGAATGAAAAATGCAATCAGGATTATAAGGCACAACGAATTCAAACAACCTGGTGGCAATTACGAAATTTTTTATGCCGACCAACTTAACTGGTCTGATCCATTCATCCAAAATGGTGACACGATTGTTTTATACCAAAAAAATATTTACAAAATTTCCGACACATTGACGGCTTACGGGTCGGTCTTGTTATGGCCGCTTCAAATTATAGGACAAGGGTTGGCGGCAGTATTATCAGGAGTTATAAAAATATGAATAAAGAAAAAGACATTATCCCGGTTGATAGACGAATTCAAATCAGACGCACTAAAGAACAGAGAAAGGATGAACGCCGATCAATCCGCATTAAAATTACATTACAAAGAAGAGTAATTTCTGGCAGACGAACCAAAAACAGAAGAACACCAAGCGAGCGTAGGGCGGAATCCGAGCGTAGGCATATAACAACGGAAGTCTTATACGATAAGCGGTTCGCGCTCCCGCTCCCGAGAGGAGAAAACGAATGAAAAAGAAAATATCCTTATTGTTTTTTTTGATTGTCATGCTTGCCGTGTCCTGCCTGGCGTGGGATAAGGGCGGTGTTTTAAACATTGCTCGTTTCGCATACGACAACCTGCCTTCCGATGTTCAGTCTCAAATTAATAAAGACAAATATTTTGAAGGCGTTAAAGACATGCAAGGCGGAAAGCACAAGGATGTTTTCAGGTGGGGTTTTGTTTTTCACCCATTGAATAATTTCGGCGATTGTCCGGACGGAATACAGAATTTATCTGACAGGGCAGTTACAGAAAGCGATGGGGCAAAACGCTCGTATATTATTGGAGGCTTAACGGGGTATGTCATTTATATCAGCCATCCGCTTCATACTGCTCAATCGGAAAGAGAAACAAAATCGGTTCATCTTCTTATTGATAGAGCATCCGAAGATATTGTCCGCAATACAACACCCGTTGTCAATATAGAATCACAACCAATTACGGATGTAAAAAAATTTGCAACGGCCATCGCGGTAGAATCAAATCGCGATTATGAAAAGCTGCTGGATGGGTATAAAGACAAAGAACAACTTAAAGAAATCATCGGCTCGGCGGTTAATCGGGCGGTTAAAAAATCAGACGAACTTATTATATTGTGTGTAAAGGGTACACAATCTATTGATATTTCTGCGGTGTCATCACAGCCATCGGCACAGCCGATTCCATCGCCGGTGCCCACGACCACTTCTGACATTGACGAACGGGTTAACGCCGCAATAAAAGCATCGGAATCAGCCCGGTCCAGCCGTGAAAAATCGTTCCAAGAAGAAGCACAGCAATCTCCAGTGGCCGCGGCGTCTGTTCCATCAATAAAAAAACAAGAAACTCCGACACAGGAAAAAGTTGTTGCATTGCCAGTATCTATTCAACAACCGCAAGAGCCCAAAGCTAAAAAGCAGCCCGTCAACAATCAACAACCTGCTCAAATACCAATTGTCAAACCAATTTCAACAATACCAACTGAAAACCAGTCTCATCCGGTTGTTCCGCCAGAGAAAAACAATATTGCGAAGCAACCCGCTCCCGTTCAGTCGGTATTATCGCAACCACCGCCAGAACCTGTTGTGACCGGGGATCTTGTTGAACAAAATGTTCAACCTACGCAGTATCTATCATCTGAATTTGCATTGTCGCCACAGGTCCCTGAACATACATCGCAGCCAAAACAGACATCAACCGTAGAATCAGGAGATGCTTTTTCGCAACCGCTTGTTGAATCTGCTCACCCATATATAAATTGGAATGAACCCCATAAAATTGGAAAAGCAAAAATCGTATCTTGCTATGATGGTGATACTATAACGACATCAAAAGGAACTAAGATAAGACTGCTCGGATTAGATACTCCCGAAATTAAACCACTACAGCAAGGCGCAATCGAATCCAAAGAATTTACAGAACGTTTTTGTTTGGGCAAAGAAGTGGACGTGGTAACTCAAAAAGATAAAGATAAGGACAAATACGGCAGGACGCTTGCGTTTATTTTTGTTGGTAATAAATGTTTAAATTTTGAGCTCATCAAAAGCGGGCTTGCGAAAGTTAGATATGTCGGCGGATATTACACAGCGACATCAAAACTGATAAATTTAGATAAGTGGCGTCCGGATTATGTGCCGCCGCGAGTAGCAGTAGATGTTCAGACGCGGGCAGAAACACCAGTGTTTAGCGGGCAGACACTTCCGCCTCCATCATTTTTTGATCTTGATAAATCGCAGCATCCCGATGTAAGGCAGTTTGTCCCCGAGTCGTCTTCGGCTATTACTCCGCCGTCGCCAGAAATTGAAAAATCAGAAGTATATTCGGTTGCTGTGCCTCCGCCCCAGGGCGGCGCTAAACAAAATCAGACGGCGCAGGGAATGGCATTTCAACGGCCCCAACCAGCCTCGCCAACGCAACAACCAGTTCAACAAAATAACAATGCCGGAATGGTTGGGTCAGTAATACCGATGGTCCCATTCGTTTTGTATCAACCGCAGGGCGCAGTTTTAAATCCGAGCCGAGAATACATTATGAGATTTGTGCCGGATGGAAACGGTCGTTATTATATGGACGTAAGCGAGAAGTGAAAAAAAATATGAAACACGAATTTAAAATAATGATACAGGGATTCGCTCTCGGGTTTTGTGTATCTGCGATATGGGAAGCGTTCTCTATAATTTTACGTGGAAGCGAGGTGATATGTTTAATAAAATAATTTTTCTGGTTTTGTTGGTTTTAGTTTCAGGATGTGCAACAATTACAGTAGAGTCCCCGTCACATATGAAAGTCATAATGGCTACGGCGAATTCCCGTCCGGAAAAGATTTATCGCCACCGGGTATGGTTTGCTTTTTGGGGACTTTTACCGCTGAACAATAATAGTTCAGCGAATAAAATTGAAGAGCAGAGTTTAAGGAATGTTAAAACCAAAGTTTATTACCGATGGGATGACATCCTTATTTCATTTTTGTTAAGTCCGTTTACTGTGACCAGAGAATGCGTGGAAATCAATGGCGATAGATAAGGAGAATGTCGGTGATATTCCGAAATATTTTTTTGCCTTGTATCATCTGTTTTAAAATTATCATTGCACCGATAATTTTAATATTAGAAAACATTGTAAAAATTATTGAAGATGAAGTCGACGACAAAAAAACAGGGGAGGGTGTATGAAAAAGTTGTTTGCAGTATTCGTAGCAGTAATGTTGTTGGTGTTGTGTTTTGGCGTAAGTCGTAGTTTTGCGAAGGGCGGTGCCGTAGGTAAAACGACATTTGCAATGGTTGATTGGGAGCGGGCTGCAATGGAGTATAACAAGTCGAAGAAATTTGACAACCTGTTAAATACCCTGCGGGATCAGGAAGAAAAAAAGGTTAATGAATTATCACAAAAACTTCAGCCCGAGCTGGACAAACAGAATGATGCGATTTTTAAAATCAACAAGGAATATTCTGATTTGTTGGAAAAAGAAAAAACAGGCACCAAGGTCGATGTCCAAAAAAAGCAGAAAGAGAAAGAGTACAGCATTCTTGCCGATGGCCGGGACAGATATCTTTCTGAAGCACAGAAGCAACTGCAGGAATCTATTGCAGTGAAAGATAAAGTTCTTACAGATGCCCAAATCAAATATACGCAGGAAGTGATAAAAGATATTGTAGAGGCAATATCAATAGTAGCAAGGCGCAATAAGATAGATCAAGTATTATCTAAAACGCCTGCGGGTATTGTCTGGACGATAGATAATCTGGACATAACGGACGAGGTGCTGCAAGAATTAAATAAGTAAATGTCTTATGAAAAAAAGCGAAACGCTTTTGTTTTGTTTGGTTACAAAGGCAATCGTGCTGAGAGGTAGCTGCGTATCGTGTCCGCTAACACCGGGGGAACGTCGCAGCGCCTTTCGTCGCGGTCAATGGGAACGCCGCATTGTCTTTCGTTGCAGACGGTCGAATGGAATTACTGGGGATCGCAGGAAGTATATGAAGAGGCGAAAAATTGATATTCCGCTATGCTCGGGGGTAAAAAGTCATAAAGTAAAAGGCATTTCAGAACTAAGCGTTGAGGGTATTGTTTTACACCAGCTGAACAAGATATTCGGGGAAAAGCTGTAGGAATAGTGCGACAGGAATTATGCTAATTAAATTTTATATTACATCGCCAGACATCAATATTGAGAGAAGATGCTACGAGACATTTGTTTCTGTAGATAAATCAACCAATGTGATATTGGAGATGTATTGTAGGATTAACAGCATAGCCAACCGTTCCCAGGATTTTTGTGAGGGCATTTTCCCGGGTGGAGAGAAGATTGTTTTTAGAACAATCAGGCATCTTTTCTGTCGTGCCAAAGAGTCCCATACAAGAATTGGGACTATATTAACTACAGATACCGATGGACTAATAATTGATATTTTGAAATTATCAAATGATGAAGTCGCATCTATTTTTCAGCAGATTGTTTTTCACGAATCAACATCATCAATAAATTGCGTGTCTGTTGTTTTTCAGGAAGAGGGCAAAATAAATATTGAACGCCAGAGAATTTTTGTTGTCGGATATTTGCTGATGAATGAGATAGCAAATCCGGCAAGAGTAGTAGAGATAGCAAACGAATGCGAGGGATTAAGATATGGCTATAATACCGCTCGCGCCTAATGTAAATCCAAAATTGGTTGGGCGAGAGCAGACTATTCGGGAAATTAAAAAGACGATTGATCTCGGCAGCTCTTTTATTGTCACGGGGCAAAGAGGGTCTGGTAAAACGAAGATAATCAGTGACGTAATAACCCCGCATTTAGATTCTCTTTCGCTTAGAATTTGGGGCATAGAATCCACTAAAAAAATTTATTGGCCGACGCGTCACTGCGAATTAGATAATTCGGCAGGGCTTAGAGCTCTTTTGAGTTATTTGAATTTTACATTTGAACTCCATCTTGACCCAATCCCCAAAGAAGAAGATATGGAGTATGAACTTTGGTTGGCTACAGTGTGTTACAATTTAAAAATGGTGCGTGCCTCACATAAAATGCAGGTTTATTTGATTATTGATGAGATAGAAAAACTCGCCGGCCGGGAAATAGCAACATTGTCGCGGTTACTTCATTACGCAGCTATCATTGGGGCGTCCCGACCCACAAGGACAAATATAAAAGTAATGTCATTTTTCGAAAATATAAGTTATGTAAAATTTACGTTAGGACCGCTTTCAAGACCGCAGGCGGAAGAACTTTTTTATGATGTCTTATCCCAGTCGGGGTTAAATAATATCGGGCAAGGACTCATAACCTTTTTAAAAACAAGATTAATGAATCAAATTTTATATCCCCAGGCAATCGTTTATCCAATCGTCGAGAGCCTGGCGAGAACGGCGCAAACGGAGACGGTTACAAAAAAAACACTTAGGGATTTGCGATTGCATAAATCCGGTTTTGAAACCGCGGATTTAACGATGGCATTTTTTATTATTATATTCGGATTTTTGTTTATGCGAGCCATAAGCATGAGAGGTCCGGAAAGTTACAAGTACGGAATTTACATGTTCTCGAGTCTAGCTGCGATGTGGGCATGGAGAATTATGTCGCGGAAGATTCAGACTAATGAAAAAGAAACAGATGTCGTTGTTAATGTGTCTGAAGATGAAGAGCCGAAGTGGTATCGAAAAATCGCAGGCCTGGTCGGGATAATGACACATATTTTAGCCTCTTGGATTTTATTGCTAATTATTTTTTTATTTCTCGGGCAGGAGTTAAAACTATCTTATCTTATACTCGCGGCATCATCAACAATAATGCCGGATATCGACCACGAATATTCCACTATATCTAAAATTTTTAGATTTTTTGTACATCCGTTCGTTATTATATTCAAGTTTTTACGAATACCGATTCCTTTAAATAAAATAGAGAACATTCCGTCTTGGATAGAAATGCACTGGGGTCACAGGAATGTAATGCACTGGGCTACCACTTGGCTGATTTTTTCCGTAATTTCGTTTATTCCGTTTCATTATTTCAAAATAGGTTCGTTGAATTTTGTCAGTTTTTCTTTTGGCTATCTTTTTCATTCTTTTTACGATGCCGTTTCACCTTCGGGAGTGGCCATCACGGGGCCCTCGCAAGTTAAATGGGTGACCCCGCCAGGATATTCTATGAGAGTTAGGGTCGGCTCGCTGCGAGAAGGAGTTGTCTGTATTGTTTTTGGCATTATTTTTTTACTTTTAAGTCCTCTCGCGATATTTACTCCGGCAGGATTCGTGCAGATGTTTGTGAAAAATCCGGACGCTGCCACCGGCGAAACCAGAAAACAGATTTTAGACAAGAGAGTTTTTATTGCTATTTCAGGTAAATATATCGCTACACAGATGCCAATCAATAACGAGGAATTTGAATGTGTTAATAATCTGGGTGCTACTTTATATTTACTGAAAGATAAAATAGTTTACAAATACGCAGGGATGGGAGGTGGCGGTGATATTGATTCCATGAAAATGTTGAATACCCGCTATGGAGACAGACCCATACAAATCGTAACAAGAAAAATAGAAGTCTCGTATCTTACATCATTCGAACAGCTTTTTTATGACATCAAGGAAGATGAATTTATTACGGGTAAAATGCAGATTTCCGGCACCCCGTTTTTGCTGTCGCCGATTTTAACTGGCATATCGTTCAGTGGAGTTGTTATAAGACCGAAAGAAGCACAGAACAATATGATTATGGATATTTCTCTGGACTGCGCTACCCGAGCAATGATAAGAGCATTTTTAGATAAAGGAGCGATAGTAACGAATGCCGATATTTTGTTGTTTGAGAGAAGGGAGATGTAAAATGTGGAGAGGGATAACAGATATTATCGAGGAGATAATGAAAAACGCTGTGGTTTGGGTGAGAATAATTTTATATGTGATTCTTATGCTTGCCGTGTCTCTTTCTTTATTGTTGCTTTTAAAATTTATATGAAAAACAATTTTATTTTAAAAATTATAGTTGCGGCGATGCTGCTCGTATCATTAGTTCTTTGGTTAGGATGCGCCCATCTATCGGCAGTTGAACCGCCGACAGGACTTGTGGCAACCGCAAAAAGTGATGAAGATGCGAGCAGATGGGTGCTTTTAAATTGGAATGCATCTACCACGCCATCAGTAACCTATAACATTTATATGGCGACGTGGCCGAATGCACCGATAGAAGATGCCGACTTGGTGGATGCTTTTGATCCGGAAACAACACATAATGTTGATGCTATCTTTAGTTCGTTACCAACCTATTATTTCAGAGCGACGGCAATGGACGGGGACTTAAACGAAAGTATTCCAAGCAACGAATCAAGCATAAAATTTCCGGTGTTATCAGTGCCGGCCGACACGAAAGCAATAGCATGGCCGAACATAGTAAAAGTTCAATGGACCGCTACGTTCGCCGATGTTCGTGGCGGAGTAGACGGATATTTCCTTTATCGTTCAGTTGATAATATTAACTACACAAAAATTTCTGATATTGGGTGGATATTACCAACAGACGAAGACCCATATATGATTGAAGAAGACACCGATGTTGTTAATGGCACGCGATATTATTACAAATTGAAATCATATTACGGCTATCCTACTATTGAAGAAAGCGGTTTTACTTCTTTTGTAAGTACAATCCCGTTCGCGGATAGTCCTCCTCGGACATATATATCGCAACCGATCTCGTCACAAACTCTCGTAGGGACAGGACAATATACAATCAAAGGAACGGCAACGGATGATAAATCCGTGTATAGCGTTAGTGTTGTAATAGCCATCTCCGGCGGACTTTATTGGGGCGGGACCACATGGACAGTCACACCCACCGCTGTTCAATCAACGCAAGATTCTTCAGGAACATTAGTGAACTGGCAGTATACTTTTAGTTTGCCGATTTCGTCGTGGATATCGCCCGGCATAATCTATGCTTGGGCGGAAGACAATTATGAGCAATATGACGAAACGGGTACTTACGTAACATTTTATGTTAGTAACAGCGGCGAGTTGCCACCGATAGTTCCAATTACTACCGATATCTCAACAGATGCGTTTGACATTATTGTTTTTCCAAACCCTGCTCCGACCAAGTCAACGGTAACCCTTGCTTATACAATCACCGAGGCCGCCAATGTTGATATAAAGATTTACAACAGGATCGGCGAGCTAATAAAAAAAGTTGTCAGTGAAAAGATGCAGGCGGGAGTATACGGCGAGTATTTGGCGTTGAAAAATACCGCTGGCTCCGATATTGCGTCTGGCGTTTATTACGTGGTGGCAAAGATGAACAATAAAAAAAAGATTTTTAAATTAAAAATTAATGATTAAAAAACTCTTTTATATCTTTCGATAGGGGAACCAAAATGATTAAAACCTTTAAATACCGACTTTATCCTACTCCGGAACAAGAAAAGAAAATGATTTCTATTCTTGACTGTTGCCGGATACTCTACAACTCTGCGTTGATTGATAGGCAGAGGCATTATCAACTTATGGGGAAAGGGCTGCCTTTTACTCGGCAAGAAGCTCAATTGGTTAGAGATAAAGTCAATTATCCCGTTCTGAATACTATCCATTCCCAAACTCTGCAAGATGTTTTGTTTAGAGTGAAAAAGGCTTACAGCAATTTCTTTAGAAGAATTAAAGAGAAGAACAAAAAGCCCGGATACCCTCGATTCAAGTTCGGCAAACGATACGATAGTTTCACTTATTCCCAGTATGGTTATGCGTTTAAAATAGTTAACCGCGAGATGTTGTTCCTCTCTAAAATAGGGAATGTCTCTATCAGAATGCATCGGCCTGTTAAGGGAGCAATCAAAACCTGTGTTGTAAAACGCGAAGCCGACGGCTGGTATGCTTCTATCTCTGCTGATATTATTACTCCCACCATTAAAACAGATTTCTCCCGTCCTGTCGGCATAGATGTCGGTTTGACTCCGCTTGTCACTTTGTCTGATGGCAAAAAAATAGAACATCCTCATTATTTTAAGAAAATGGAGAAAAAACTTGCTAAAGCCCAGCGTTCCCTTTCTCGCAAAGTTAAAAGTTCTAAAAACTATAAAAAGCAGCAACTTAAAATAGGACTGATTCATAAAAAGATTTCCGACCAGCGAGATGATCTCGCCCATAAAATTTCCCGCACTATTGTAAACGCTTTTACGTTTATCGCTGGTGACTCTATAAAGATTACTAACCTTGTTAAAAACAATCGTCTTTCCAAGGGCATATATGATGCTGGTTGGGGTAAAATACTGAACTTTATCGCCTACAAAGCGGAAGAAGCTGGTAAGCGATATGTGGAACCTCCAACAGCAGGCAGCACTCAAGAATGTTGCCTCTGCGGAACTGAAACTCATAAAGATATGAGTGACAGAATGCACATATGCAGCAACATTATGTGCGGGTTGATACTGCCTCGTGATAATAATTCCGCCCTTATAGCATTAAAGCGAGCATTAAATACCGCGGGAACCGCGGGAATCAACGCCTGGGGAGATTTGGCCTCTACGCTGAAAGAAAGTATTTCAGCACAAGTCAGGTTGACGAACCAGGAAAAATACTCGGGTAGCATCATTACCGGGAAGCCCCGCCCGTAAGGTCGTGGTAGTTCACAAGAGGATGATGTTAGTATAAAAATTTTCAACAGAATTGGTGAATTCATAGCAGAAATTGTTGACGAAAGGAAACCAGCTGGTGCATATTCAAAAAATATGGCGTTACAAAATGAAGATGGAGAATACATATCGCCAGGCGTATATTATTTTGTGATAAGAACCAATGACAAAAAGAAGATATTTAAACTGAAGGTGGTTCCTTAATGCAGACATCATACAAAAACTTTTTGAGTATTCCCATCACTTGCTTTATTGCGATGCAATTATTGTATTGCAATAATGCAGGGACAAGTTCGTCCGTGTTTTTAAAGGATCCACTTTCCATAAAATTACAAGCTTGCGGCAGTGCCGGAGTTGGGCTTACAACTGACAACAATGCCGGGGTTATTAATCCGGCTGCTGCAGATACAGAACACATCGGAGTAATGGCTGGCGGAGGCATAACAACTTTTCAGTCTCAGTATGCGCAGCTGTTTGCAGGGATTCCGGTATTTTCACGAGGTGTGTTGAAAGCATTTTGTAATTTCATTAACGACACAGGCATGAAGGAATACAACGCTTATGGGAAAAAAATGGGTGACTTTTCTGACACAGCGGGCTATGCGGGATTAGGATATTCTCAAAAGATTTCAGACAGACTGGCTATTGGCGGTGCTGTCCAGTATATTTTTGAGACAGATATTAACTCTACTTTTTCGCCATCTTTGGGAGCTACTTATTTGCTTTCTGATATCTGGGATATCGGGATTGCGGCATCAAACATTGGAAAGTTCGGAGGGTTCCCGCTGCCGATGCGAATTACGATAGGGAACGCCCTGCAACTCGGTAATTTTGTAATTCTACTGGATGCTGGCTGGTATAAAGATAGCGGGATATATGTGGCCGGCGGTCCGGAGTTTTCCATCGCTGAAGTAATTTATTTGAGAGCAGGAATAAACACAATTATGCTTAAACAAAATAGTTTATTTTCGGCATTAACGTTTGGTGTGGGCATTAAGCCAAGCGATGTTTTCCGTTTTGATTATGTGATTATTCCGAAGGAATTCGGAATGGAACATAAGATTTCAGTATCATTTTCATTTAGTACAGAGCACGCCGCTACCAATACTGGTAGTCAAGAAGGCGGAGGACAATATGAATGGTAATGAACCCCACGACTTCAGTCGAGGGCTTGTAGAAGCTCCAATTCATTACCAGCCCAAGTCCCGGATTTTCGGGGCTACGTTTAATTGGAGATGGTACCTACGAATGCGTGCCAGTTCGTAGCAATACCGCTGTTTTTCATGCTGCCGTAGATGAGGATACGGCGAAGGAGGCTGGCGTAACAATCCTTTTAGACATTGGCGAGGCAAACATTACTCCCGCAAGGGATGGAACGGCTGGGATTAACCCAGCAACAAACTGTGGTTGGCGGGGAGCAATACTCTCCGCCGACTTCAGATAAACGAGTCGGAGTCGTAAACTATCGGGAGGCATTGATTATGAAAACCACAAACAGAGTTTTCGTTGTTGACACAAATCATAAACCATTGACATTATGCCGACCCGTTAGGGCAAGGCAATTGTTATGGGACAAGAAAGCGGCAGTACTGCGCCGATATCCATTCACAATTATTTTGAAAGAATCAAAACTAAATGCTGTTGTTAATCCCGTAAAGGTTAAGGTTGATCCCGGTGCAAATACTACTGGAATTGCGTTAGTAGACATAAAAAAGAATATTGTTATATTCGCATCGGAACTTGAACACCGTGGGTTTGGAATTAAATCTTCAATAGATTCCCGCCGCTCACAGCGGCGGTCTCGTCGCAATCACAATCTCAGATATCGCGAGGCAAGATTTGATCACCGGACCAGAACAGACAAATGGTTGCCGCCGTCATTACGGCATCGTGTAGAAACAACAATGACCTGGATTAATAGATTTATGCGATTTGCACCTATTGAATCGCTTGCTATAGAGCACGCGAAATTTGATATTCAGAAAATGCAGAACCCCGAAATATCGGTGGTAGGGTATCAACAAGGCGAACTATTTGGCTATGAAGTCAGAGAGTATCTACTTGAAAAGTGGGGGCGGAAGTGTGCATATTGCGGGAAAGAGAATATTCCGCTTGAAGTAGAACATATAGTTTCTAAAAGCAAAGGCGGAACAGACAGAGTGTCTAATCTAACCATTTCCTGCCGAGAATGTAACGAGTCGAAGGGCAATCATCCTGTAGCAGAATTTTTAGCAGATAAGTCCGATGTCCTTAAACGCATCTTAGCCCAAGCCAAATCTCCGTTAAAAAGTGCGGCAATAACCCAAGCCACCCGTAATGTTTTAACATTAGCGATGTGCGATACCAATCTTATAGTAGAAACCGGAACTGGCGCACAAACGAAGATGAACCGGGTAAAGTTGGGATATAAAAAAGCCCATTGGATTGATGCTGCGTGTGTCGGCAGTTCCGGCGTGGCAGTTAATCTGAATGTCGGTATGATTCCGATGTCCATTAAATCCAAAGGACATGGCAATCGGCAGATGTGCGGAACGGATAAATTCGGCTTTCCAATAAGACATCGCTCAGGACAAAAGAAGTATTTTGGTTTTGAGACTGGCGATATAGTTAAAGCGGATGTCCTCGCCGGCAAAAAAAACGGAAGATATATTGGACGAGTGCTGTGCCGTAAAAGTGGCTCATTTGATATTTCAACGGCTATCGGTCGAATTGAAGGAATTCCTTGGAGGTGTTGCAAAGTAGTCCATGCCAATGACGGCTATAGTTATAGACAAGGGGAGGGAGCAATTCCTCCTCATGTCTAAAGGCAGAGGATTTCTTGCTTTAAAATCTGTGATAAAAACCGATGTGGTTGTGGTTATGCCAACAGTTCCTGAAGATGTTGATACGATTGTCCTTTTGGAGCAACAAGCATGGGGGGACATGGCATCAACGCAGGATCAGATGTTTTCACGGCTTCATATTTTTTCCTTGGGACAACTGTGTGCATACATTAACCGGCAGGTTGTAGGATATATTTCTACAATTCGGATAGATACTAATGACGATTTATCGGACATACCCGAAACATATCAGGTTCTTACGGGTAGTGGACTTTGGATTTCCCATATCCCCGACGGGAACACATTGTTTTGTACAAGAATTACAGTTGATAAAAAATATCAGGGACTCGGTATAGCGAGAAAATTAATTGAAAAAGCAAGAGCGACTGTTGATTCAAAAAAAATTGATGTATCAAAGGTTCTCACATATTCACGGACCTTTTATGGAGATTATTGCGAGAAAGTCAGGGAGACGTGGCCGGAGCAGTATTTCCGCGAGACGCTTGACCCTGTCATAGCATTTCATCAACATCTTGGTGCTGAAGTAGTTAAGATTTTAAAAGACGTGGTGGAAGGTGACAAGATAAGCCGTGGCGTTTTTGTTGTTATGAAATATCCAGTCGTTGGGGGTAAAGGAGAATAAATTGATTTTAAAAAAACTATTGACAAAGAAAAGATTATTATGTAATAATAACGATTGGGAGAGGGCTAGTAACCGCCCGCATTGCCATGGCGATGTGTGGCGGAGAACGCTCTCTTCCTTTTTGTTTTTTGTTATAGTTTGTTGGACATCTTTTTTATCAATCACGCAATGCTACTGTGTTCCTGCCAGTATTTCCGGGCTATCGGCAACTTCTATCAGTGACCGTCGCATCGATGTAGATTGGTCCGATGCTTCAGAATACGATTATTATAAGGTTTACACTTCTACCAATCAAAATCAATTAGTTTTAATTTCTACCCCACCTGTTTCCTTTTACACACTAACGATTTCCACGAGTGTTGTTAAACCAATCATGTATTATTTTCAAGTAGCAGTTAGTTCAAAGGGAGTAGACGGACCGCTGTCGGCTATTGTTTCTGCCACAGTAACTATCAATATTGAGTATTACGATGTTGACGGTGATGGGGTTCAGGAAAAGGCCGAGAATTTAGACAATAATATTACTAACGGGTTTGAAACCTATAATGACTCAAACATGAATTCATCCGTTTTGTATATCGCAGATATGACAGATGATGGCAAGATGGATATTCTTATTGATACTAATGCCGACAATAAACCCGACAAGTTTTGGGCGCCTGCCGATGGGGTCGTAACCGATATCGTCCCAAGGAATGTTGATCTCGATGAATTCTTTGAATATACACTTGATGTCAATGGGGACGGCATATACGAAAAGTTTTTTGACGAACAGGATTTTTCAGTTATTTCTTTTTGCCGGATTACAGGTTCGGTCTCGCCAGCGGTAGCAACTATATCTTTAAAATACGATGGTAGTGTTATTGAAAGCACCGACGTTAATAATGGGACATACTCTTTGATGATATCCACATTAAATATAAATGACTATTATTCACTTGTAGCGTATACGTCTGGCAGGGCAATCAGAGAAAATAAAATATTTTTAAAGCATGGTGAAATATTTACAGTCAATTTTTCGCTGCCCGCAGCAGCGGTTAAAAGTTTCGGCATTCATACGTTTCCGAACCCAATAAAACAGAAATCCAATGTAACAATTGTTTTTGACAATAAAGAAGAGGATGTATCTCTTACGCTTTACAATGCCCAGCAGGAACGGATAAAGGATTTTTTTACAAACGAGAATCCGCCAGTTAAATCATTCGTCTGGAATTTAAAAGATGATAAGGACGATACTATTCTACCGGGACTATATTACATTGTTTTGAAATCAAAAAAGAACAAAGAAATTTTTAAGATGTATATTACGAAATAATTTTATGGGCAATGACAATAACCAGAACGGCATGAACGGAACGATTACCTATCGGTGCGAGGTATGTAAAAAAACGTATCCGTCTGAGTTATACATTTGTCCTAACTGCAACACTCCAAATTCTATACGATATGTTTCCGGTGACAAAATTGACATTATGTCTCAGCACACAGAAGCATCTGTGCTTGCCGAGGGGAATATAGGACACAAAACAGCGACGCTTGGTTTTAAAACAGGAATTAGCGAAATTGATAAAGTATTCGGGGACGCATTGCAGCCCGGCGCCACCATATTTTTGGGTGGGCGCAAAGGACTCGGTAAATCAACGCTTTCCCTGCAGATAGCGTTCCAATTATCCAAGTTACCAGAGATAAAAAGGATATGGTATTTTTCAACCGAAGAAGAGCGGGGACAAATAGAAAATAGAGCGCACAGGTTAAAATGTTTTTCGGACAAAATCGAAATTTTGTGCCCGACCTTTTCATTAGATATCATTTTAAATAAATTAAGTCAGGAAGGCCCCCCTGACTTCTTGATAGTTGACAGTATCACAAACTTAGTAGACACTCATGAGAAATCAGCTGCCGGCAGCGTCAAGCAGATAGCGTGCTGCGGACAACGGCTGATATCTATTACCAAAAGCATTAAAAAATTTCCACTATTATTAATTTCAGGTGTAAGCAAGGCCGGAACAATTGCGGGGCCTGAAAGGATAGGGCATCTTGTAGATGTCGTATTTTATATTGAGGGGATTGGGAAAACAGATCAACGTTGCTTGGTGAGTAACAAAAACAGATACAGCCCAACTACGGATATTGGACTTTTTGAAATGGGTGAAAACGGATTAGAGCCGTCACAGCTGCGAATGAAAATGATGGGTGACGCCGATGGTTGCGAAAAAACAGGATTAGCATTCGCGATTATGTTTGTAAAGCGCATTCCCGTTGGTATAGAAGTACAAGCGATAATGCTTGACAGAGAAGAAACTATCACATCTACCAAACACAAACGCAAGAAAGAAAAAACACCGAAGTCAGTCAAAATTCAGGTAATAGAAAACTATTCGGCTTCTCGCAAAAAGATTATTTTAAGTGCCCTTGAATTTTCAAATTGCAGAATCAATAAAAATTTCTTTTGTAAATTGCCCGTTAAAATTGAAGACGAGCCTATTGAATTGGCAATTGCAGTCAGTATTTTTTCCGCACTTAGAAATATAAGTATTCCTCGTCATGTGGTATTTTTAGGCGAGATTAGTCCTAACGGTGAGATTAAGGAAATAGGCGGAATAAATGACCGACTGGAGTATGCGGCGAAGGAAGGGTTTAAAACGGTAATTTCCGGGACACATATCTCGCCCGAGATGTCGCATGGATTGGAGTGTGTGGAATTTAACACGCTGGCGGAATTATTCAAAGCTATTGAAGAGACGGATTCTGCCAATAAAAAGCCGGACAGGAAAAAATCAGCAAAGATGTCTGATAAACGCAAAGTCCATCTGAAAAAAAAGCGGAAACAAAAACCCAAAAAAAAGAAATCTCGTAAATGTTTGCGCACACCGGTTAATAAAAAAATAAAAAAAGGCAGGAAGTGAAAATAAAAAAGTAATTAGGAGGGCACAATGTTCAGGTTCAAAAAAGTAGTTTGTGTGATTTGGGCAATTTTTGCGGTAATGGGATTGGGCGGGCAGGGGAGTGGATTGTTTGCAATGGGCATTTTCTTTCAGCCCGACGCGAAAGCGTCTGCTATGGGCAGCGCATTTGTTGCCGTGGCTGATAACGCCAGCGCGGTTTATTGGAACCCCGCTGGATTGTTGCAGTTATCAGGGACCGGAGTTATGATAACTGGGATGGCGAGTGTAGTTGATGCCGAGGGTGATTCTTTATTAAACACAGAACTTGCTAATGTTTCTAACGGTGATTTTCCATTACCGAAAATATATCCAACAACCGAACCCGATAAGTATTCCAGCGAAAAACTAAAAACCTCGGCATATTTGCCAGGCGTGTTTGCCTATACTAATATCGGGGGAATAAGCGTTGGAATAGTATCGCAAGTTTTGGGCGGCGGCGGGGGCAAATGGTCGGACAGGATTTCATTTCCCTCAGGAGAGGACACGATAACATATGACGACGATGGTAACGAAATTATTGTCGCCGCAGTAAAAGATACGGTCGCCGCAAAAGTGGACGACGAGTATGGGTTTCTTGTTTCTGGAATTACGGTCGGCAAAGAAGTCGCATCGGGCATTGCCTGTGCGATTGGATTAAACTACATCTATAAAACGAACGAGACGACCATTGAGAAAACGTATGTTCTCGGACCCAATTCTGCTTTGCTTGGTTCTGGTATCGGCGATTATCGTCTATACTACAAAGACGAGGGGTCAGGCTCTGGAATAGAGCCGATTGTGGCAGTTTTGTATAAACCATCAAACTTTCCCGCTATCAGAATGGGTGCGACATATCGCGCCGGGACAATCGTGAAAACTGATGGAACTGTTCGGTATATTCAAGCAGGATTTGGAGATGCGGATATGGATTATAAAACTACATATATTCAAAAGTATACTTATCCCAGCACTCTCGGAATTGGTGTGGCATATAATCCGCTGTATGACTTTGCAACCGGCTCGCTAAAAAATCTTTTAATAGCAGTAGGCATTTCGTTCTCTAACTACTCCGTTGTTAAGAAAGACACAGACTACAAAGACGATAGCGTGTATGCCGATGGTGTTGAAAAGATGGGCTGGAAAGATTCGACACAAATCAATATCGGCATCGAATACCCGAGCACCGAATCGCTGTCGTTCAGATGCGGACTTACTAATGACGCCAACATCGTCAAGTCATCAGATAGAACACTTTTGAATACTAACCAGTATTCTTTGCTTTATCTGACAACCGGCGTCGGCTATACTATAAAAAAATACGCTATTGATTTCTACTATGGTCATGGTTTTTCTTCGACAGCCGAGTTCGGTGGCAGAGAATATAAATATCCGTCAAATGATTTTCGACTGTCCGTTAGTGCTAAACTGAATTGATTATATGCGATATAATGGGTTGGGTGATGTCAATCTCAACCCATTATATTAGGAGATTTAATGAAATACTACGTTTTTGACAACGAAACCTATGGCAAGAAATTCTTCAAGGGGACGATAGACATTCCGGATAAAATTTTAGCGAACACAGACAAGATGATGCAGATGATTCACAAAAAGTTTCCCAAATTAGGAAAGAATATTTTTGTTTCCCAAAGAAAATTCAGAACTTATAAACCCAAAAATAAACGGAGTGTTTTTATTAAGGAAAAGCATTCAAGATGGGAAAATCCGGAAGATGGTCAAAAAACCGCATGACTATAATAACTCTGAAAAAATTGAGAATCAAGCATAATCTATCAAATATCCAGATGGCGCACATACTGGGGTTGCAAGCCGATAGATACACATGCTGTGAAGCGGGCAGCAAACGACTTCCTGTATGTGTTTATGAAAAGGTAAAACGAATTTTTGGGGTGAGCCTGACTTTGCGGCGGGCAGATGATATTTATAGGAGCACAAACAAACGATGTTTGGGTGGCGTAATAAAAAAAATCAGGATAGAAAAAGGAATTACGATTAAGTGGATGGCGTACAAATTGGGTATTAGCCGCTCATTATTGGATCACATTGAGAAGGGGACAAGAATACCCTCAAGAAAGTTTTCCGAAAAATTTTGCAAAGTATTGAGAATACCAATAGAAAAAGTAAGGAGTTTAATTCTGTGGAAAAAGCTATAGAGAAGGCGAAAGAATCTTTAAAAAAATTCTTAAATGCTCAGATAAAAGAAATTGAAATAAAAAAATTTGATGAAGGAGTAAAAATCAAAAAAGATCCAGGCTCTTCTTTTGTTCTTGGCTGGGTGAAAGAACACGCTTCGACATTCAGAAAGGACTTTGTCCAGAAAGACTTCAAGGAAGCGCTTGCTGACTTGGAAAAAATAGACATCAAGGATACCGAGCTTAGGAAAAAACTGGAAGCGATAAAAGATAAAATTCAAGAGGGCATTGATTTATATGACATACCGTGCCCGTCCGACGAACCGATTCCGCTCATTACTGATTTTTTAGATACGCTTAAGCCATTAGGATTTACCCCAGACAGAGTACGTCGTGCCTGTGAGGTAATCTCATCGTATATCTCATACATCCTGAAAAACGGGTTCGAGATAAAAAAGAAAAAATAATCACAGAATTAACCCGTAGGAAGCCCCCGACTTCAGCCGCGGGATGAATTGGGCGGTGTTAATCCGGTAGTTGCATCCTAATCTAAAAAAAGGAGGTGAGAGGATATGAAAAAAACTTTTAAGTATCATATTAAAGCAAATAACACTACTATTCAATCCGCAGAAAAAGTTGTAGACCTTTGCCGTATCCTCTACAACCTCTGTTTAGAGCAACGGATATTCGTATGGAAGCATTATCAAAAATCCATTTCCAAATTTGAGCAAATGAAACAATTAGTATCGCTCAAAGCCGTATTCCCGGACTTTAATAATGTTCCTTCGCAGACACTCCAAGATGTTATTGATAGGCTTAATAAGGCGTACGAAAGTTTCTTCCGCAGGGTAAATGCTGGTGAGACGGCCGGCTTTCCGAGGTTTAAAGGATATTACAGATACAATTCCTTCACCCTGAAGCAGGCGGGATGGAATATCAACGGGAAGCATCTGTCTATCAATAAGATTGGACAATTCAAAATCCGGCTTTCCCGTCCTATTGAAGGCGATGTTAAAACCGTAACCATAGGCAAAGATTGTTCGGGGAAATGGTATGTTTGTTTTTCTTGCGATAATGTTCCCGAAAAACCACTGCCAAAAATAGGCAATGAAGTGGCAATAGATGTCGGCTGCGAAAGTTTTCTGACTGACTCCAACGGCAGCAAGATAGAGAATCCCCGCTTTCTGAATAAGTCAACGACAATATTAACCAAATTGCAACAGTCGTTGTCTATTAAAATTAAGGGTTCTAATAACTGGAAAAAGGCGAAACTCTTGCTGTCAAAAATCCACGAGAAGATAAAGAACCAGCGTCGGGATTTCCACTTCAAGACGGCGAATCAATTAGTCAAGAATAACGACAAAATTTATATTGAGAAACTGAATGTATGGAAAACATTCAGAAAACTCAATCGGTCGATGAGAGATGTGGCGTGGTTTAATTTCTTCGAGATACTTCGTTTCAAAGCGGCAGAAGCTGGGAAGGAAGTATTGGAAGTCAACGCCAAGGGCACAAGTCAGATTTGTTCTGGGTGCGGGAAGGAAGTCTTGAAGGACTTAAGTGTTCGGGAACATAATTGCCCTTATTGCGGATTGGTTATAGACCGTGATTATAATGCGGCACTAAACATATTAAGGCTCGGGCAGAGCCTGTGCCCTGCGTAAGCAGGTCAAGAATCTCCCAACTTTAGTCGTGGAGAGTGTCAAGACCTATGTTTCCTATATCCTGAAAAACGGGTATAAAATAAGCAAAGAAAAAAAAGAAAACAAGTAGGGGGGGGATAGCAGTTATCGTCGGAGAGCATGTTGCTTATTTGTATTTCCCGTGACAGGTTTGTGTAATTTTCCGTCTGAGAAAACGCTCTTTTCCCACGACATGTTTGTGTAATAATTTTTATTGACATAATCGCCAAAAAGCACAATACTATTAGTAGTAAAAAGGATGATGCCGATGAATCTAAAAACTATTATAAACTTAAGAGTAGCGGGGCGAATAAAGAGATACATATTTATGATGTGTATCTCTTGTTCATTAGCAGCATCCTTGCCCTGCTACTCTTTTTCTTTTTTTGATAGTTTTGGAGTCAGACCGCAGTCGTTGGGTGGAGCATATACGGCGCTCGCCGATGACGCTTCAGCGGTATTTTTAAATCCCGCTGGCATCGCACAGAGCAATAAATTACAGGCATTGATTTATTATACCAATATGTTTCCTGATGTATCGGAGTGGAACATACAGTCCGGTGGCATGTCAACCAGTTTTGCGACCTATGGGAATGTTTATTTTGGAGTAGGATATGCGGGTCTGCTAATCGACAAAGGATTTTACAAAGAAACCATGACAAGCATTCCGGCAGCATATACATTTTTTAAGAATGAGAACACCGCCGCACATCTTGGTATGTCGGTGAAGTTTTTGTCTATAGGATATGGGAGTGACATCGAAGATTATTCACAGGGCGATCCTGTGTTCGAGAAGAAAACCACAACCAAGTTTTCCGCTGACCTCGGAGCACTGATTACAAGAAAAATAGAATATACTGAATTCCGATTTGGAATAGCTGGCAGAAATCTTAAAGAAGCCGATTTCGGAATTGTAAAAAAAGATGTTCTTTGGCCCGAGTACCATTTCGGACTTGGTGTTGTGATTGAACCCCACGAAGTGGATTCTCGTATATTGTCCGCAATTTTTAACCGGAATCCAAAAGTTCTTTTTGAAATGACAATGTATAAATATTATAGCGAGTTATCCGCAGGTATTGAGTTAACATACGAGCCCGTATCACTTCAGCTCGGGGCAGGAACAAACTCTCTGTCGTGCGGGCTTTCAGTTCAGGCTTTAAAATATTTAAGGGTGGATATCGGATCAGTTTTTTATTCTGAGATGGGGAGTTATAGTCCGCAGATAAGTTTGAATTATGGATTTTAATTTTAACATGAAGCACTCGTGAGGGTGGCGTGGCGGATATCGTGATGTTTTATTAAACATCACGAGACCTTTGGGAATACAAACCCAATTGTCGTGTAACGAGCGTGTTGAAATTTTGTAGCAGGAGTTTAAAAATGGAAAAAATAAGAACATGGATATTGACGACTGCGATGCTTTCTTTTATACCATCATTGATGTTGGGCACTGTTGAGTATCGCGATTTTGTCGGAGATGTCAACGGTCGAATATGGAAACAAATTAGATATATTGATAATCCTCCAGGCAGTACCCTCTTTTGGGGATTAGCAGATTCTAATGTCGGCTGGGGGGTTTGGGATATGTTTGATTGGTTGTATGGTGCCAACGGGAATCCATCACCAGTACCCAGCATATATCCTGTCTTTGAACCAACAGACGGCAAATTCATTAACAATGGACAACAGTATGAATGGCCAATAACGATATACACCCGCTCCAAAACATATTATTATAATTTATGGGGCTATAATTCTGATACTTTCAATCATGACGTTCACTCTTTTGATATAACTGTTCCAGGCATTGTGGGTACAGATTTAGTCAAAAAATCGACAATATCAATTACCACAGTTGGACTCCTATCATGGCAGGGCAAGTCCTTAACTCCGAGTGGGAGCAATGACGATGCTTACTTTTGTTATAAACCCAGCACGGGTGCGCCCATAAGTATTTACGGCCTCGATGGCGCGATAAAAACCAATAGTTTGTCAGAACTTAAAGAAGGTGCATATAGATGGAAATTGCAGGCGGATTTAACCAGTAATCATACAGACCTCGGCAAAGTCAATACACATGCCCAGTTAGGTTCTGGCATGTTTTTTATAGATTTTAATCGCCCAATAATTCGCCTAGAAAAAATCGTTACACAGGGAAAAAATGCGGCATATGCGGAAACATACAAAAAACTAGACGCGTTGTTTGGACTAATAATTCCATATAAAACATATAATGCCAATGATATTGTTGCCATAAAAGATGCTTATGATTCTTTTAAAATTGAAATAGAAAAATTAGAACCAGATATTTCGCAATGGTTTGACTGTTATTTTTATCCTGTTACGGGATACGAGAGCCTATCGTTTTATGATTACGCGACCTCAACCACAGTATACAATAGTGAAAAACTTGCCAATCACAAATATAATTTATTACTCCAACTAGATTATACCGCAGTAGACGGGATAGAAGGTCCCCTTAATCGTTACGACACTAATTTGTGGGAAACATTTTTTAGCTACCACCTTTTATTTCCTTATAGTCCCGAATCGGAGGGGAACATTAAGGATTCCGCTGCCGCGCTAATTCGTATTGAAGGGACATCCCCATATGTAGGTTTTCTCAATGACATCGATACATTGGACGAGTCAGTAAATGAGACGGGGCAGTTTAATGAAGAATTACAGCATATGATTTTCCAGAAACTTTATAATTTCTATGGATATGGCGCTGCGACCCGAGCCGACCAAATATTTGAAATAAACATTTCCTCATTTTTAATTTTATCCCAAAAAACATTTATTCTGCCACACGAGTGGATAACCCTAAAACTGAATTATTCCGATACACCGAAAATGCAAGATTTTTATGGCGAACCATACATCGTTGAATCTAAACTTTACAAAGACGACATATTGGTCAACGATCCCAACTATCACCTCAGCGGAGCCGTAAAATACGACAATGTTTCAAATGAATTTTTCAATCCTATCATTAACACTGTGACAAATAAAAAGGCAATAGAAACCAAGCAGTGGGGTAGCGGAAATATAGTCAATTTGAATCTCGCCGGCGGTACAAATGAGAATATGTGGCGAGCCAATGTTGACATAGGGGATGGATATGTTGGTGACGACGGGTTAAGCACATTTGATCTCTCACACCAAATGGCCAATCCGCCCGTGTCGGTAAATATTATCGTTGATGACAACCGTCCTGTAGTTAAAATAACCAATACCGAGATAGGGGTGGCTGGCATTACTAATTACTTAAGGGTAGATTTTCAGGCATCCCAATATAGCAGATATGCCATTTATGCTAGTGTGTCTGACGATGCCCCGTCCGAGCAGATATATCCACGAAATGGCGGAGTGCCTTATGATCCTATATCATTAATTTACAACAGCACTACCGGTAACGATTGGAACAATAGAAAATATAATGTATATGATATGGGAATAGATAGTGCTACTTGCCTTATGTCTGGGCAATATGACCCCGATGAAGCATCTGTATATATTTCATACGACAGGATTTATCAATCACTGGGTTCTACACCCAAAGAAATCACAGTAATAATAAGGGCCCGAGGCCGCAATGGGATGGTCTCGACCGATAAGAAAAACGGCGTGATCTTGAAAAATCCCGATCCTGTCGAGATAGTTCTTTTTAAAATTCCGTCAAAGACAAACAGTAACAATATTGTACTTATGGGTTCATATACATATACAAACGGAACATCATCATTGTCGTATATAGCAAAGTCAGCAGATTCGGACAGCGGGCCCTGGTCTCAGGTGGGAGATAGGGTTGTCGTTCTTACGACCAATAGTGCTCAAACCCAAAATTTTACCAGCACCTATACTTTTACGCAAACAGACAAGTATTACAATTTTATTTTTGAATTATATGATGGGATGGACATCAAAGCGACCGAGAACGCATGGACAAAAAGAGACACGACGCTGCCCACCATTTCCAGCTTACTTATTAAGACGGACGGCGGAGCATACGGAGTTTTGATTGCGTCAGGAACATGCGAGCAGGGGGCAAAAATAGAAACATATCTGATTAACAATGGTACGGAAAAATTGTTGCCAATATACGAAGGGAATTACACATCCGGAAGCAATTTTTGGACAGCATGGGACCCAGCGGATACCAACAACGACGGCATAGTCGACAGAAAAGAAGGGGAACTCGGAGCACCCTTTCTTTATATTATATCTTTGGATACAATTTACAAAAAGATGGGGGTTTCTACCCCGCCGGGCACAGTTCAGTTAATGCTGAAGTCCCGCGATGCCGCCGGGAATACATTCACTGCGCCCGATTATAATGTTGTAATAGATAACACGGCGCCATCTTTTGTATTGACAGGTGGTACGGCGACATGGATTAAGAGCAACTCTTTTATCGCGGCCGGCACGGTATCTGACAGTGGCGGAATAAAGATACTAAAGTTTACTCATCGCCATACCCCATCTTATGGATATTCGAATACTACCGATCTTATATCTCAAGAGGACATTATTGTTGCCGGGGACGGCATGTTTTCGCAGTTATTTAATGATCTATTACAAGGAACACATTTTATTGATTACACTCTGTCTGACAACGACGGGAACATTAGGCAATATAGCCAGGTTGTCTATGTTGATCTCACTGATCCAGAAGTAGTCAGTCTCGACAAAGATATAACCGCTTGGCAGAGGAACAAGGGTGGCATATTTATATCTGGCATATCCACAGATAGCTGGGGACAACTGAAAGAAATTAAAATATACGATGTGGCAGAAAACCATAAGATTTCAGTTCCGTTTTATAATTATACAAGTTTCGCTGCGAATATTTCGTCTGCAACCATAGGATTAGAATTCCCGGCAGAGAACACAGAGTATTCAATTAAAATAAAAGCAGTAGACGCCTCCGCTCGCGAATCAACATTTACAACATACACATTTAAAAAAGATTATACAAATCCAAACATTACATTTGACAACACAACTGCCGAGCAAAATCAATGGGCGAATATATCTATAAATGTTTCTAGTTTTACTGGTTATGTTTCTGATATTAATATTGACACTAATTCTGTGACATATAGTTATATCGCGTCTACATACACACTAAAATATGGTGCGAATGCAGATGTTTTTGAATTGCCTGGTGTGGCAAGAGATGTTTCACTATCGCTGGAACAGTCGGGCAAATTCAGTATTCCTGTAATTAAAATTGAAGGTTCTCACTATATTCAAGTTTCAGCGAAAGACAAGGCGGGGAATTCTCGTATCAGAGAAGCAATGCTTGTTGCTGACTTCACGCCACCAATGCCGGGGATTCTTAATGGTACACCTATTGTTAATGGGAACGAAATAACACTAACAATTGCAGGGGAGGTGTTTTCATCCTTTGAAGTATATTCTGATTCCGGATTTGTAGTATTTATGGCATCGGGCACTATCGGTAGCAATGGAGTGGGGCAAGTAACATTTTTATCGACATTAGGGCAAAATGAATTTTATGTTAAGACAATTGATTATAGTGGAAACTATACATATAATCCCGTCCCGATAAAAATAACAGTCACTTCATTGAAGCCGTCAAAACCCGTAATTACAAAACCAACAAAAGCAGAAATAGTTGGAGATTTAAAGCCAACTATTCACGGCACAGCCACTCCCGGTTCTATAGTTGTCGTGTATTTAGATGGCCAACAGATAGGCAATACTCAGACCAATCCAGCAGGACATTGGGAATATGTGCTAAAAACCGCATTGTCTGAGGGGTATCATTATATCCAGGTTAAAAGTTATATGGAGACAGCATATTCAGACGCATCAGAAACCATAATGTTTTTAATAAAACTAGCCCCAGGTCAGAGTGGGGTTGAAAAAACACTTAAAATAGTAGGCCCTGATGAAATTAGAGAAGGTTCGGTCGTCGTATTCAGAGTGGTAGACATAGAAACGAATGCTCCCATATCAGGCGCCAAAGTAATATTTTTTGGCGAAGAATATATTACCGACAAAAAAGGTGTTGTAGGCAAATACCAATCTCCATTTGTGCCCGGCATACAGGTGAGAGTACCGAAAGCACGGCGAACAATAATATTCGGTTCGCCAGCGAGAGCATCGTCACCGGGTGCGGTTAGTATAAATGTACAGTTAAACTCATTTAAAACAACTCGCATAGGGGCATTAGATTTGGTTATTTTACCGCAAGAACCTACAAAAATGTTATTGTCTCCGAATAGTGACGGTATAAACGATAAGATTATTTTTTCCGACGTAGAATTTCCTGTTAAAATTTTTGATATTAGGGGCAAAAAAGTAGCAGAAGTTATCGGCAAAGACTACTGGGACGGTAAAGATGATAAAAATAACGATGTTTCATTTGGCGTTTATTTTTGGGAAAGCGCCGATGATACGAGGGGCAGAATATTTTTAAGACGATGAAAAAAATATTTTCCATTATTTTTATATTTCTATTTATTCAAAATGTTGCTGCCGAAATGATATATCCTGGACAGAGAAGTTCTAACTATCAAAATCTTATTGGTCCCGGCGCGGGCATCAACTATTCTCGTCAGCAGGCAATAGGTAGGGACTGGAGCGTTCGGCAAGACCTTGCCCAGCAAAAACTCAACGCAATCAATACAGTGCTATCGTCTGCTAAAGACAAAAAGGATTTTAAAAACGCGAGAGGCACAACAGCATCTGCGATGAGAGAATATAGGGAGATACTAAGTGCCCCATATTTGTCACGCGAGGGAATGGTTGGCATCGACCTTAACGCACAAGAAATACAAGGCAGTGTCTTACAAAGTATAGACAGCTCTATCCATCAATATGAAAAAGCCGAAGAAAAAGCCAAGAGCCAGATGCTTACGAAAATTGGAGTCGGGGTTGTTCTTGCTGTTGTTACTGTGGCGACCGGTGGGCTGGCAGCAACGGGAGCGAGTGCCACACTGAATGCTATTGGAACGGTCGGCACCTACTCATCGTTTGCGACCACGGCACTCGATATTAGGAATTTCTCGGTTTTGCAAAACAAAGGACTTTATGCTTTCGGACAGGAAATGAAACAGACATCAGGATTGTCTACAGGGCTGAGCGTGACAAGTGCTGTTGGAGGCGTGGCGAACTTGTATCAATCGGCGGGTAAATTTGGTGATGAAGCCACAAAGCAAGGGAATACAGTAACCGAACTTTCAAAAGAATTTTCAGTAAGCAATGCCGCAAAAATCGCCGACGCGAAATCTTTACAGACTGTTTATCAAGTCAAAGAAATAACAACCTACACCCAAATGGGCGTTAAAGCAGCATCAGTTCCGCAGATAATAAATTCAAAGGTTTACGGAAGTGATTATAATAGAGTGACGGCAGTGGTATCGGGAGCGATTGGAATAACAGATTTAACATATACTGGACCGGCCATATCAAAAACTTATTATAATCAAGACAAGCCATTAATGGAAAAAGTCAGTGTGGTTCCCTCTAAATTTGCCTATACCTCGTTTAATCCAGTATCCGTAGTATCTATTACTGCTGATATTAAATACGCTACAACAGGCAAGAATCTTTTTGCTGAACGGCATCAGGCGGGTGCAAGTGCGATTATGCAAGTTGCGGATGCAGGATATTCTACTGCTCAGAAGATTGTTCTTAATTATAGAGTAAATCAGGCGAGTGAAAGGGCAGACAATAGAGTAGAAGGGTTAATGAATATAAACGCGAAACCCGGTGAAATTAAAATGACCGAAGGGTATGAAACATATAAGTATGTTACAGACAATCCGTCTCCAAGGGATAAAATGGCGACAAAGATTAAGTTTTACGAATCACTTGAACGCAACACATATCTGCCGATGCCAATATACCAGAAATTTGAGAACCGGTATGGTGTTGTGGATGCTAAGATTGAAAAGCCAATTACATATAATAGCATGATGTTTAAAACAGGAACCGGAATTGACACAAACATGGGGTTATCTTCACCCAATAATTTCAATGTAAAATGAAAAAAAGAAAAAGATTATTTTCACAAATTATATTAGGACTAATTTGTCCCTTCTTTTTATTTTCCTATTCTATCGGGTATTACGGCGACAGCCTGAACCCGTGGAGCCAGCCGTCGTATACGGGAGCCGGATATTATAGCGGTGGATTTAACTTTTCCAATCCATATGTTAGTGGAAAATTTGACATAAAATTGGATATCAATAAATTAATGATATCTCAATCAGTAAGTGCTTTCGGTCCAAATATAAAAACGGGAACAGAAAGCATATTTATGCAATATCTAAATCCATCCGCCAACAAATCAACATATGGCAATATTACAGCATATAAAGAAACCCCCGCATTTGGAAAGATATCCTTTAATCAAGATATTATTAGCCAAAAGAACTACAATGTTTCCGCTCTTGTTATTGGGAACGACTCTTTTGGTAGGTATACTTCGGCAGGTCAAAAAGATGGATTCTGGGGAGTGTCCAAAGATTTTATCGGGGGAACGCTTCCTACAGGGACAGGTGCATGGAAAGACCTTTCTGGTGCGGGTGGCGGAAGGGCGGGAGATTATTTTGTTTCATTGTCTAATAGCTTCATGCCGGACAAGTTGAAATCTGAATTGAAAACCGCAGGGACATTGGATACTAATAAGACCTACCTTAATTTTGTCACAGATGAGAAATTTTTTCAACATTTAAATCTTCCCGCCGAAATATCGGGTGCCGCTCGCGGCACACCAGTTAGACAGTTTGCAAATGATTATAAGGTTGCGGGAAAAGACGCATGGACAGTTCAACAATATAAAGATGTTTACAAACCATATGCTGCTATCCAAAACATTCAACAACAAAACAGAATTTTATATCAAGACCCCGTTATCCAAGTCAATACCCGCATAGATTCCCAAAGACCGATGTATGTTGATGTGTCAAACATTCCTGCTGTTGCTCAATTAACTCCCGGCGATAAACAATATGGTGTTCAGAAGCCCGAGCAAGAAATCCACGCCATTGATCACGACATGCAAGTATATGATAAACGTCGCCAAGAAGTTTATTTGACTGATGTCGGAAGCAAAAAAGTTCAAGGAGAGACGATAGGAGTTGGGACATATAAAAAAGAATCGCAAACTCCTATGACTCAAAAATCAGTTTTTACAAACTGGCAAGATAATGCCACAACAATTCAGGGGAACGAGCAAGCGATAAAAGACAGTCGTATGATTGCAGATAAAAGCAAGAGAGGGGAACAATTTACATCGCAGCAAGATTTAGCGATGCTATCGCGAGATGCTGATGAACGAGGAAAAAGAACTTATTTTGAGAGAACAGCATTTGGCGAACAGACTGACAATAAAAAGACCGGGCTTGTTAGTCCCAAAGAAGCAGATGTTTTTAGTCGTAATGTAATAATCGGAGTAGACGCCAGTGATAAAGCATCCGATATTGCTTCAACGTTAAAAACAAGCAATCTGAATATTAATCAGCGACAAGAAAAAATAAAAGAATATGCAACACAAATCCAGATAGCCGACAGTTCGTTCAAAAGCATTGGGCTTCCCGGTGCGATGGATTCCAATCAAATAAAAAAGATGTATAGTGAAGGCAGTTTACGTTCACTAAAATCTTATGAGCCCAATGTTTATTTACAAGCGACAAAATCAATGGGGAAAGATATGTATGATTTTGTTGGTGAGACAGTAAAGACACCGTGGTTAATTGGAGACATGTATTCTGATATAAATTTTAGAAATAGTGGTTCCCGAGATCTCACATTAAAACAAAGTGCAGTAGTAGGGGGAATGTCAGTCATGTCAGGATTCCTATTATCTCTTATGACTGTCCATCCCTCAATGGGAGCATGGATGTATGCCGGTAAAACTGCCGGCGAAGTATATAATTCTGAAACAGTGGGTGGTATTGCTACTGTGTCGCTTTTTGCTCTATCGGGGACATACGGAGCAGTCAGGGCGGTATCATCTTTGGCAAAGACTGAGATTACCAAACAAGGAGCAGTGGCTACCGAAAGGGCCGTTCTCGGCAATATAGTTAGACAACAATCGATGGTTGCAGGAAAAGCCATTACACAAAATGCTGCTTTTATGGTTGGAGTAGAACAAGGATATAAACTTGCCACTCCTTATATAGAAAGCGGAATAAATAAATTTTCAGGGGTGCCACTGGATTCTGATGTTGGCAAGATGGTGTCTGGACAGGGCAGTCTTTTAGCGTATATGCTTGGCGGGAAAGCGATGGCTGCGGCGGGCGGGATAAGATGGTCGGCCGCCATGACCAAAGGGAAAGAATATGTTCGCGAATTTCTTCGATACAGTTCTCCTGAACTCCGGACTGCAAAAAATGTTTTAAGTAACGAACGTGGATCTGTCGGCGGGTTCACAAGAGAGACTGGTAAATCAACCACAGAATTAGTTGCTGATAAAATTTTACTTGACAAACCAAACAAAATAAATACAATTAAAAACTATGGAAGAGAAACACCAATTGGAGAATCAGGTATTAAAGGACCTCCAGTGTCCGCACAAGTGGGAGGATCTAAAGAATCTTCCGCTGTTTCCCGAAGCGTCGGGTTGGATGGGCGAAGAGTTGACACAAAGATTGAAAAACTATCAGGAAAAGAGTCCGGAGTGGTGGCTGGTAAAGACACTACCCGCAGTTATAAAGAAGTTGGAGCAGAGCAACAAGGACTTCAAGAAAAAACACTTTCAGCATATCGGGGATTAGAAGAATCACTCGGTATCAAAATAGACCCTTCCAAAAAATTTAATCCCAGTGACATTAGTCCTGACCAAATAAAAAAAGCATACAATACCACGTCCGATGTTAAAAAAGCCGCCACTATCAATCTTGTCGATGCTCTCGGATCCTTTAAGGATAAATATAAAGAGAACGTTGAACAACTAAACTATACGCCTGCTGTCGTAGATGCTGCTATTAACCCTAATTCCCCACTAAAGACATTTGTAAGGGGCGGGACAGGAATAGGCAAAGAAGTTGCCACGAACGCTGCTTATAATGCTATTTTAGAAAAAACCAACACAGAGAGGATATTGCATATCCAAGCAGAAACAAAAGCGGTTGATGAATATATAAAACAAAATTTAGACGCTGGCTCGATAGAGAAGATTCCGGGATCAAATTCAGAATATCGTTTTAAGAATTCTGTCAAAAGAGTTGTATCTCTAACCGAAGAAAACCTTCCTCAATACGCCGACAGACTCAAAACAGACATGGGCACTCTTTTTGTTACCGACAGTAAGACAGCAAATTCAACAAAACTTGGGGGCGAAAAATACACAGTAAATGTTTTAGGTATTAATGAAGAGGTGGTTTTTAAAAAGTCAGCCACTGTTCGTGGTGCCGATATTGATGTTAAAATTTTAGGTAAAACTCCTGATGGTCAAAAAATATTATCCCAAGCGAGGCAACATGTGGATATTTTATTAACGGTTTTACAAGAAACTAAAAATTGGTTAAAAGAGAATCCTAACCGGCAACTGAATGAAACAAGTATAAAAGTACCTGTCTTAAAAGATGGGCAGATGCAATCCGTCGAAGTAAGGGGTAGATTTGAACCACAGCCAGACATTATTGATTCTTTATTTAAAAAATTTAATGGACAATTAAGTAAAGAACAGATTAGAGATATTGCGCGCAAGTCCAATTTTATTTTGCTTGAAAAATCAAATCATAATTATTTTTTAGAAATGTCCGCAAGTGGCAAAATAGAATATTCATTGGCTGACGAAGTATATAATAGACAAAAAGACACAATGTATGGCGATAAAGACTTGGCGTCTCTTTTATCGTTGAAGCACGCCGGTGAACGAGTGGACGGGATAGAATATACTTCGCAGCAATCTCGTCAGGATGCCATAGAATCACAATTTAAAATAATAACTTCCCAGGTTGATATCGCGGGATTAGAATCTTCGCTTAGGGCAGACAATCCCAAAATGCGCACTGTAGTAATGTCGGGTACTGGGGAAAAGATAATGGAAGCAAAGGGCTATGAAATAATACCCGTTTCAGGAGAGTCTGCCCCCCGTGGCCGTCTAAATGCTGTAAAAAACGAAGAGTATATTCCGGCTAAGGCTGCCCAATTAAGACAAGACATACAAGATAATAAACGGCTTATCGTTTTTACGAAACTTACAGAGTCGGAGGCAAGAAGTGTTGCTGAAAAAGCCGGGGTTGATTTTAAGGATGTAAAATATTTTTCAGGCAAAAATCCCGAGCACCAGCACGCGTTTGAACAATCGGTCAAAGAACAGACCCGGAATGTATCAGACAAACCAACCATTGTATTTACGGGACCGGAAATGGAAACCGGGTCAAACATCTTCCCGTGGATTGAGAACGCACGCGGATCATTGCATGGCGGGGACATAAGAGATATCAGTAGATTCACACAATTCCTTGACCGGATGAATAAAGAAGGCAAAAGAATGATGGGCACTGCTGAAATTACTTATAACATAGATACCCAAAAAAACATTACAACTTCCGAAAGAAGAATATTAAATAATATCAACAAGAGGTTTTCCAATGATCCAAGCCAGCGAGCGAATGCAATTAACGAATATTCTTATAAAATAGCCGAAAAGATGTTGAATGAGTCCGTAGAGAGTGCTAAGACGTCTGTTCCAATTATGCGAGTAGAATCATTTAAAACCGTAAATAATCCAGCGGAGGCATTAGCACTAGCTAAAGCACAAGAAGGCAGGTTTTTATCAATAGGTGAAAAAGGAATAGAGATAAAGTCGGATGTCGTTGTTCCTCAAGAAATGGCTCGTCCTCCGACGTATACACAGCCTGCTGTTAATTATGCAAACGCCGTTGGCGCTGCAGCGATTAATGGTCCCGAATTCTCAAATAAAATCTCGCCTGTAGAAATTCCTCTTGACAAACCGGTAGAATTTTATCATAATAAAACCGTTGTAATTGAAAAGATAAATTCTAAAAATGTTTTCAGCATCATTGAAAAAACTCAGCAGGCGAAAAATACAGAAACCCATTTAGTAGTTCAGACACCCATAAATGAGTTACTGACGCCGGAAGGGCTTGGGTTATTAGCAAATGCTGCTGACAGGATAAACAAAGACACGCTTAAAATTCTAAAACCGCATATTGACAGAACGATTAATGAATTTCAAGACATAATAAAAATTAAAGATAAAATTGAATATACCAGGAGGCAAATTGAAGTTCAGTCAAAAGGAAATCAGGAAACTCATAGATTATTATTCGAAGAAAAGTTTAGCCCCGTCATTGCTTCCATCAGAGCGAATAGTCAACTCTCAAACAATCAAAAAATTAGACAAATACTCGCTAAAAAGTTGGGCCAGACGGGACAGGAAGATGTGGAGACTATTAGGCAAGAAATTGAGAAAGAGTACCAGAAAGGACAACGAATACTTGAAATTGCTCCGCAAGTGTCAGCGAGCTATAGAAATAGCCTTAGCCAAAAAGGAACTCCAAGACATGGACGCATCGAAGCAACCGGAGAATTAGTAACCGGCAAATTTACAGACGGCATAGACATTAATCCTGCCCAATGGGTAAAAGACACCCGCCGTTCTGGAATAATCCGGAATAAAGACGACCCCGACCACGTAGTAGCGTCGTTAAATAGCAAAGGGGAATACGAGATATCGCCGTTATCACCGTCTGGTATCCCCGTAGTGTTTCTTGAAGGACCCGGCACCCCGCCGGCAAACAGCGGTGATTTTACAAAAAAACAACTCGCCACAATAGAAGCCCCTGAAAATCCAACCAAACAAGATATTCTTAATCTTACCGTTCAACTCGGTCAGGCAAAAGCAACGAATACTTCTCTTACAATTGTTGATGATTTCGGAGGCAGAACCGCTCTTTATTTCCCGGAGTTCGCGTCAGCAGTTTTGATATCCGGACAAATAAATAGCGTTAAAGAAGATGAGAAAAAAGCCAAAGAAAAAACAATTAAAATTAAACAGAATATTAAAGATTTAAGAACAGCGGAGAAGAGTTTATCTAAAAGCAAAATCGCCGAAGATAAAGAATATTGGGATGCAGAGATAAAACACCAAAGTTCAATCCTCGGATTTAAGTTAGGTATATCAGACGGCAGAAATATATCGCCCGAAACACTCATAGTCGAAGCCGACAAACAGATAGCCGAGATGTTGTCCCGCATTAAGCAAAATGCAGAGCTAATAAAACCCGCTCAGCAGTATTTATCAAAAGCAAGGAATAAATCACCGCCCGCAGGTTCACAATATTATGCACGTTCACCAGACAAGCCAATCCAAATTATTCTCACGAAAAAGGTCAAGGGCGGACAATTAGGTCAGGCGGTAGCAAGACCATACATTGCCAATTTAATGTATGAGGCCCACACGAAAAAAACAATCGAAAAAAATCTATTGGTCGAGCAGCCCGGCTCGCTGATGGTAGCGGAACCACGTGCAGATTACACAGTAAACAAAGAACAAATATCGGCTGAAGCAGAAAAATTACAGCAGCGGGTTGACGAAGAATATCGGGTGTTGCGAGGATTTAATCCAGACGAACTTTACGGCGTTCCGCTTGGCGATATAACAAAAATAAGAGAAACACAACAGAGCAATCTTCATCCAAAAGAACAAGCACGCTTAAAAACACTTAGAAAAAATACGGATGAATTGGAACATTTATTTGATAGTAAAAACACTGATGCTATTATAAAAGAGCTTGACAAAGTATCTCAAGATTGGGTAAAATTATACAGGGAGTTTTTAATTGATTATGAATACAATAAACCCGAAATATTCGAAATGGGCAAAGGATTACTTAAAGAGGGCAAAGCCCTCAATAAAGACAAAGGCGGACAGGGACTACGTGGCGAAAGAAATCCGCAAGCTAAGAAAATATGCGAGGAATTTTCAAAACATGGACGAAGAATTGGATATTATTGGGGACTTAATAGAAAAGAGGAATGGGAAAAAACCAACCGAATCCAAAGAGAATTAGCCCGTTTCATTTTCCAAACATCTTCAGAATTAGGAGAAATAGCGGCACTTATAGGTAAAGATATTTCTGAGGATTCCGGTTGGCTGTTCAATCCTGTCCCCGATAGAGTATGGGAGTATTGCCTCACCGGAAAATCACCAACCGAATTAAACTATTCCGTTAGTTCACCAGAAATCAAAATTGACGAAGCGTCTGCTTTCGTTAACACTATTGACGCCAATATATCAAAAAGGGTATTTAGTCCTTGCGATATTGCCCATAGGGGCGACAACAGCGTTAACCAGTGGATAGAAGAAAGATTTAATAGCGATAAAGCCCGCCTCATTCCTGAATCCAAACACGCCGAAGTTTTACAATTGATTGCAAAAACAAATCCTGATTTGTCCAGTTGGTTAGAAAAAAACAATGTGACAGTTTATGGTATTGGCGATGGTGCTGAATTTCATTTTGTCAAAGGCCAAATTGGACACACGGGTCTTTCACGAAAGCAGATATACATTCCTACCGGGCTGATAAATAATCTGAATGTCAGCGATTTAGCATTTATCGTTTTGCACGAAGCGGTTGAGATGAAATTGTGGCAAGATGAATTCGTTAAGTCCGGGCGAACAGATATCCAACAGTTCCGGGACAGCAATCCCGAATTACTCGTAAAATTCCACGATGAAGCCGTTAAATCTGAAATACAACTTGCCAGAGTTTTGGGCGATATCAGTCCGCAAATTGACGAAAAAATAATTGAGGCAAGTTATAGGTATTATCGGAGTCTTTTGGAATCCGAGGTTATAGCATCGGCAGCAGCTAATAGAGTTCCTATAGACAACGGCAGGAAACAAGTTCTCAACCAAGAAGTATCTGATTATGAAAGCGGCGTTTTATACCAACCGGAAGAACGGGCATATTTATCAAACATATCCCGGATGCTCAAACTAACGCAGTTACGAGGACGTCTCCACACTCATATTGCAGAGATGCTTGGACTACCGGCGGACACCGCCCGCAAAGCAGTAGAGGAACTCTTCACAAGAATTACATTGGGCGAGTCAGCCGTGAAGGCATGGGCTTTTGTTCGCGAGCATTATTCAATCCGTGCTCCGCCGGATGAAACAAAAACATGTTCAGTAGTTATTTTTACCGAACCGGGCAGGACAGCTTCGCCTATCGAACCCGTATCCCTGAAATTTAAAAAAGCCAAAGAAGTTGCAGAGACAATCAGAAATGTTTATGGACAGAACGAACATATTAAAACTCAAATATCGGTTAATGTAGGACTCGGAAGTTTTCATCAAAACACAAACAATTTTATTACGCTGATAGGCGTTCCGCAATATCTGAAGGACCACATAAAACAAGTCGCCGAGGATGCCATAAAGCAAAGCGATCCGCAAATGTTCATTGCCCGCCAATGCGATAAATTTATTCAAGAGCAAACCGGGAATATAGCATCCACCATAGACCTTTCTGCAAAAAACCAACCAAACGAAAAAATCAGTGATAAAAACTATAATGTATTTTTAAATAAATACGACAAATCAGCCAAGACAATGTTGGGCGAATTCCCCGCGGATATAAGGGAACAGATTGTTCAAACCTTAGGCAACGAACATCCTGAAGCGAAAAACATTACCGTTACAGATGTAAGGATGGCGGGAATTAAAAAAATCTTTGATTGGTTGCTATATAAAAAAGGGATAATTCTAATTAAGGATGGATTAAATACTCTCGCGAGGATAGAACCGCTTGATAAAAAAATAAGTTCTAAAATACGACAGACACTATCTGCCGCCACAATAAGACCGCATCAGCGGTATATAAAAATTTATAACATTATTAAAGAGTCGGAAGTAAAAGATTCTTTTGATAGTAATTTATCTGCCGAAAACAAGAAGGCAGTTGAAATAGCTAAAAATGAAGAAGAGATGAAAGTTGGGTTGATTGATGAAGTTCGCGGGAACGAAGAAACGCAATTAGTTTTTGTAAATTTAGAAAACGTTCCTTTGAATATTATAAATGCTGATGGGAACAATGTTGTGTTTTCCTCATTATTAAATACCTATGGAGAGGCGCAGTTTACGCTGTATGTTCCGAATATTACACAGGCACAATGGGAAGAAATTGTCAAAAGCTTTAAAAATATAAAAGCCGACCGGTTTATTCTTACAAATGGCAATGGTGCGGAATTTCTAAAACAGACAAACGAAAATTTATATGGTTCTATCGGCTCGCATTCCTTAAAAGAATACTTATCCGAATGGTCACACAATTTAATTGTTGCTTCCAAATTAACGACTGGGTTGAAAAATAATCAAGGCGAGGATATTATTACCAATAAAATTGGGTTGCAGAATAATGATGCCGTTATTTTTGATGTTGACAATAGGGAAATAGGCAGGACATATAAAAAAGAGAAACAACAGGGGGGCAGTGCTATTCGCAGTACCCCAGATCCCATTGTTTCTAACAATATTATACAAAATAATCAAGAAAATGTCAAGAGAAAAATTTTACCTGATAAAGATTCCTCCGGAGGGGTAGATACTAACATAGCAAAAGCAATTGAATTCCCGTCGGATAGTGTTCCTGCAAAGACGAATGATTTTATTTCATTACAGGCATCGGCACTTCAACAATTAGGATTCAACAATAATAAAGACATCGTTGAGCGGTATATCAACACCGGCATTTCAGACGTAGTAAGATTATACTTTGATAAACATATTTACGAGCGAAAAGAAATTAGTGCCGGTGAGATAAAAGACATTATCGGAGAATTACTGGAAATCAAAACGGATAAAGATTTTCTTGTTCAAAAGATACAAAAATTACAGCACGGTCAACAGTCACGATTAAATCGGGAATTCCTTGCCCTCTATAAATCGTTATCGCTTACGCAGTCGTTAGGATTAGAAATTCAACCAACAGACATTGCATTTAAGTCGCAGATAAATCAGTCGGTTGTTATCTTGCGGGAAGCGATAAATAAAGTTGACCCCACGTTGATGACATATGAAGAAATAAAGCCCGTTTTGTTTCAGACAATAAATGATTATGAAACCAGCAACAACGGGCTATATTCTTATTATAATTCGCAGACATATCATAATCTGAAACACTCTTTGCAGGTCACCACAATGATGGCGTTAATTTACCCTCGCTTAAATGTCCCGGCCGACGAGAAGGCGTATCTTTTCAGAAGTGCAATTATATCGGCAATATTACATGACTATGACTTTCGTCCGGACAGGAAACGTGCCCCGCCGAAAGTTTCTGAAACGATAAAACAAATTAAAAAATTCAACCCCGAATTTGTTTCCGGCAACGAACCATTCATTAATTCTTTCATTCTCAAAACAGATTTTAACCCTGCCAATCCTGCTGCCGTAGAAAAAGCATTCAATGATTCACTTAACAAAATAGATATAGAGTTCAGGAAGCCGACGGAGACCGTTGCTCACTGGTTAGCAGTCTGCGACAAATCAGCAGGATATATCCTGAACGATTCCGAAGCCATACCTCAAATTGTAAAAGCTCTTGACAAAGAAATATTTTTTGCATCAGGGAAACTACCGGATAACATTCCGGGAACACCGCAATTTTTGAAACAGTATACAGATAAAATCATTCCTCTTTTACCAGATACTCTAACAAACCAATATAATCGCAATAAGGATTTTATTAAAAATTATGGGATATATAACACCCTCAGCGGTATTCAAAACGCATCCGAAGAAATTTGGGTAGACGAGGCAATCAAAGAACTCAATCAACAGAAGATAGGACTACCGATAGTCGCCGAACAGGTGGGGCAGTATACGGCGAGCGTCCGCGAGTCCATGAATGGGCCGTTTGTTTTGATTGGGCAATATCAGAAATTGAAAACAATGCTCGAAACGAAAGATCACGATTTATCTTCTTTTGTCAGGGCGACTAATTTTGAAGCCACTCCGCAAGAAAAAGAAACATTTTTATCTGACCCCGAGAATACTATTTTCCGGAAAATGGATGAAATAGAGAAGTCAGCGTGTGATTCATTCAGACAATGGAAAATAAATAATGCAAAACTTGGAATAATCAGTAATTCTTATAAAGGCACGTTAGCAGAGATAAAAGACACCTTGCAGTATAACGCCAATAACCCGATGATAATGCCGCCCGAACTTTCGGCAGCATTAAAATCCATAGTTGTCGAAGTCAATAAAATTGGCGGGAAGATATATCTGGTAGGCGGAATGGTCGGGTCAATATATTATGGTAAGTCACTGCGAGATTTTGATGTGTATATTCAAGGATTACCCACCTCAAGGCAAGTGGAAATTTTATCAAAATTTGGTAATACTGTAATTAAAGAAAACAAGAGTATTAAATTTAAAGTCACTGGTAGTGATGTGTCGTGGGATGTTTTTACATCTAATTTAGCCGGTGAATATAACGACTTCACATCTGACCAAGCAATGAATGTTGATAAACTACTTGGAGAGTTTAATGTGACGGCCAATGCGATAGGATGCGAAGTGAACGTAAAAGACAACGCTTTTGTTATAGGAGCGATAGCCGATCCTACAAAAACGGGTTTTACGGATTTAGCATCCGGACAGATAAGAAAAAATCCTTTACTTGATTTTTCAAAACTTACCGATTTCCAAAAAGGCGGGTTTGTCTTGTCCACCCTAAAGACCAGGATAAAATATGAAGGAATGATTGATGACGATACTGATAACTTTATAAAGGATAACAGCATTTATGTTCGTTCAATACCACTGGAAAAGATTGAAAAAAATTGGAAAAAAATGGCATATTATGGCGGACAAGATCAGGCGACAAGTGTGTTCTCCAGATATAATCTTGTTGCAGAACCCACCGCAAAGTATACAGCAAAGGAAATAAAACATAAAGTAGAAATTTATACGGACGGAGCGTGTTCCGGCAATCCGGGACCGGCGGGCATAGGTATAATATTATTATCTGGCGACCACGAATTGCCGGTTTCTAAATATATCGGACAAGCCACCAATCAGATTGCAGAAATCAGAGCGATTATCGAAGCGTTAAAGATGCTCAAGTATCCCGAAAAAACGCATGCAGTAATTTATACCGATTCACAATATGCCATCGGAACACTATCTCAAAACTGGAAAGCGAAAGTTAATAAAGAACTTATCGCCGAAGCGAAAGAACTGATAAAGAAATGCGGGGTTGTTGAATTCAGAAAGGTCGCCGGACATTCAGGCGATAAATATAACGAAGCTTGCGACGATCTGGCAAGAGACGGTATTGAACAACGGTGGGGTTCAGGATTTGTTCCTTGGAAATCGTCTTATAAAAATGACCGCCCAAACGCTCTCAAAGGAACGAATTCACTCACGATTCCCGCAATTCAAAATGCAATATTAAATTTTGCATCTGCGTTGTCGAACAAAAAGGAACAAGATAGAGCACTTGAATTAATTCAATACATCGAAGAATATCAGTGGCTTGATGAAGGGCATCCGTCCCAATCATTGGTTTATAAGGACATTGATGATGAAACAAATAGCACGAAGGACTTCCTTAAAATGTATGTCAGAAGTCCGTCTGATGAAAAATTTACCGATAGCGAACTTATAATCCTTGCATATGAACTAACCAAATTCATTTACTCACCTACTGCCGCAATTGCCGAATCACCGGAATTCATAGAAAAGTGCTGGACAGATTCAAGACCGCTACTCGGCATGCTGGCCGAACAGTCCGGCAAATCGCAGAAAGAAATATCACGGCTTTTCAAATATCAAAACAAATTTGCCGATATTTCAATAAGGGAATACCAAATCAAAAAAGCGATTGCTTCAAAAGTAGCCGAGATGAGAGGCACGTATGATAATTATTACCGCCGCGCCTTATTAAAAGGGCTGGTTGCTTTGTGGCAAAACCACCAAATTAAAACAGTTGGCGACGTAGAAAAACTCTCGGAGGTTTTTGATACCATACCGACAGAGACCGATTTTGAGGAATCCGGGCTTGACGAGAAGTTAGCATCAGTGTCGGAGGAGTATTTGCTTGCGACTTGGTCAGATGGGCTTCTAAATAGCGTCCAAACCGTACATGGTTGTGTTAAACAACTTCAAAAAGCCGCCGTGGCTGAATGGGTTGACAGCTTTGAGTCATGGCCGCATCCAGAGGACTTAATGGTGTATAAACCCCAGCTAGTGCAAAAAGCAACCAAAATTGCTGAGGCGCCCACTATAACCCCATCAGAAGCACAGGAACCTGCCTTTCAGCCCGTCTTACTGGAAAAGCAGGTAGATATGCATGGGTTGAAAGAAACCGAAGCAGACATACCGTTTATCATTCCGCAGCAGCATCTTTCTGCAGAAGGACTCAGGGTTCCGCGAGTTGTAATTCCATGGGGCAAGGGAGTGCCGGGCGGATTTGGGATAGTGACAGTTTATGAAGCCCCCATACAAGTATCGGGTAATGTGGTACAAGATGCGCCAGGCACATATTTAGCCCAACAAAAAACCCAGAAATATAAACTTTGTGTCCCGCTGAATAAAAAATACTCGCTTGATATGGTAAAAGCACTTATCAACGAATTTAAGATAGAGTTCCCGCCATATACCGATATTATATTGAAGAACAGAGAACTCACTATAGAAACGCCGAGTGTTGACAGCCAGATAAGATGGCGTGCCGATGATTTTAAGTCTACTGCCGACAATAAAGTTAACCTATCTGTTATTAAGTCATTAATCAACGAGCACGTAGATACTATTTCAGTTGTTTCATACGATCGTCTTGTTGCAACGCCGTGGGATTCAGAAAAAATGGCTATTTACAATTCAGGTCAAACGGAACCGCTTGCCTATGTTTATAATTCGGCGTGGGAACGCATATGTCAGGATTACACGGGCGGATTCAATCCCGATATTCCGGAATATGCTTTTAAGAAAGGGGATAACGTGCCGGCACTGATAAAGGACGTAGGATTATTAGATGTCAGGCAAATAGACACAAAAATAACCAAGCGGGAAAAACAATCTGAAGAAGTCAAAAGAAATATTGCTGGTTATCTTTTACTTGACACCGGTAAAATCTCGCCGGAATTTACTTCCGATACAAAAATCAAAGAGTTGATAACGAGAGATGGAGCGGCAAATAAAAATGCGAAGGGCGAGGAGTCCACGCGAGTATTCATTACTGACAAATGGTTTGATACAGGGCATCCATTCTTTAAGCAGTTTACGGATACCATAGTCCGGTATGTTTCAGCCGGCCAGCCGGTTATAGTTATTGTTCCTGACGGGGTATATAATGATTTAATGCCGATTTTGGATTTAGAACACGAAACGGATATCACCGCCCTATCTCCGGAAATAAAAGATAAATATGGAGTGATACTAAAGCTGTCGTCTGAACAAACGGAATCCATACGGGTATTGAAACTTTCAGATTTGAGTTATGATGGACGCAGCCCGGTAGGATATTTGGAAGGAGTGCTTTATGATGTGTTGAAAAAAACGGCAGGTAACGTTGTATGGTTGCCGACCGGTCAATCAAATTTTTTGTATCCCGAGATTGGCGAATGGTTTAAACGCACATGCGGCGACAGGCTGGTTTCACTGGACAGAGCAAGTGGCGAAGCGGCTAATCTCGCCAAGCAATCGCAATTATTATTATATAGCGGATTGGGTTATTATCAGAAAATTGCCGCGGCATATCTCGCCGCCAAAAATATCGCCAAACCGCAGTGGCAAGTTTATGTTAATACAACGATAAAAGATTGGAAAATCAAGGAACAAATTGCGTTCTATATCGGCATTCGTCCCATCGTCGGTAAAGAGCTTTACGAACAGTTTAATATCGGTTGCAGAACATATAGAAAACGAGACAAAGAGGAAGAACTCACTGCCTTCATTTGGAAATTCAAAGCCGACAGCATACCAGCGACAAAGGAATTGCTTTCTTCAGTTCCCTATGACTTAAAAGATTTGAACACAATGGCACAGGAGTTTAAAAAGCCGGAAGAGCTCAATAAGCCGATGGACCAATCCATAGCTCAAATAGATCGGATTTTAGATGGCGTCAAAAAAGACTTGCATGAAATTGCCCGAGGAATTTCCGCTCAGCCGGACGACATCATTAAATTAAAAATAAAACGAATCCGTAACGGCGTAAACGACATTATGTTTATTGCTGAACATAAAGATTTAACTGATAATGAATTAAAACAAATAATAAAAACTTCCGAGCAAGATGTTTCCGGTAAAATTGAAACGGTCAGCGGAGTTCAAGATACCGCCGGCATTCTCTTAAAAGACATCATAGATAATGAGACCGGCGTAATCAATGAAAACGTTCTATTATTAACGCTTGCCTCAAATGATACTTTCGCAGACAGATTTTTGTGGAACTTAAGAAATTATGTTCTTGGGGTAAAAGAACAGGTTCAGGACATTCATCTCGATGCTCGGGAAGAAACGCAGGCAAAATCATATGAAGACATCATTCAAATACTGTCAGGACTGGAATTACAAAAACGGGCACTTGCCGGTGAATACAAAATTAATCTGCCGTCCTCACATCTTGTAGACAGTTTTAAGAAATTGGATTCTGTCATTAAGGATACTGACAAATTCAGTTATTACAGGATTGTTTATAGACGCGGTCGGCCCGAAAGATTGCTTGTGTATTTACTCCCGCAAAACGACACAATACCTTCGGAATTCCACGCCTCGCTTTATGAAAAAAATATTCTTTATATTGATATTCCTCTGCCATCGGGAGACGGCCAGCTGGTGAGCAAAACGGGCGTAACATATAACGATGCCTATTTCTATCAAGACAAATCCATTATATCGGCATCCGCATATGTTATGGAACAGGAAGCAAATAACATCATCATATTGTCAAAACCGCAGAAATATCCGGTATCAATAGAAAGGCAGCAGAGTATTCTTAACAGAGCTGTTTTAGAAACACTACAATTGACCGTTTTAGACGAGAGGGGCTATGACTACATCGCGAATTACAGGTCATATCTGGTGATTGATCCGGAAATAAGAAAAAAATATAAGGGCGACAAGGATTCCGAATTTTTGGAGTTAGACACTCCCAAGATTAAAGCTCTTTATCAGGATTTAATCGATAAGGGCGTATTAACCCACTCGGGGCAATATCCGCTTTATGCATGGACAGGTCCGATGATTGAGAAAGGTGTTTTTTCGCTTTTGAATCCTGACTTGATAGACCCGTCGCTTTATCCGCCGGGATGCATACATTTCATACAATCGCTCAATGCTATCCGGAATATCCGAACGACAGATAAACCCGAACCCATTTTAATGACTGCCTTTGCCAGGGCACTAACAAACAATATTAATGCCAGTGGTGATGTCGGTATTCTTTTAGGCGACAACGACAGCATATTTTCATTCACTGAAAACGGCGGTGGCTTTACGCCTCACTTCCAAAAAAATCTTAATGGTTATGTCTTTCAAGAAAATTTGGCAATAAATATACCTGTCGGCGACAGAGTATCCGTCAGGACAACCAAAGAATTCAAGGAAGCAATTGATACTGTAAATATTTACAGCACCAGTAAAGATAAAAACGAAAAGAAAAAAGCAGAGGAGAAATTGATTGCCGGTATAGAAGTTAAACCCGGCAAAGATGGTCAAACCTGTTTCGCCGACGGCCGCGTAATCGACACGCACGGCAAATCGTTTTTTATCACGGACATTCGAGTTTTTGGTGTTGGTAAAGAACGGGTTTACAGAGTAGATGGATATATTAAATCCGATACGAAGGATGTGTGCTTGACGGTTGGCGGAAACGGGTACAAGGTTATGGCACGGCCGCTGACTTCCGCGTCTTATGCTGGCAAACCGCTTGATTTAGTTTTCGCCGCTAAATTATCAAATCCCAAAATGGTAGAGTGGTATTTATCTGCGGTACTCACTTATGCCTTATCTAACGACACAATTAAGTATTCAAATACATTTAATGAACTACTCGCGGATCTGAACATAGAATTAAAGGGAAGTAAAGAAAAAGGGTTTTTTTATAATATCGTATCCAATGGCAAAGGGGTATTGCTGAGAGATCCCAGCGCAAAAAAGATAGTTGAGCAATTAATATCCTTGGTGGGCGGCGAAGATAAATTGGTTCAGCAGGGCGAAATTGTAGTTAAAGAAAACGGACAGAATAAAAAAATTAAAGTCAAAATGCTCTATATCAAAAACGCACTGGTCAGGGTGTCGCATACTCTTCACTACATCGGCAGCAATCCGCCCCGTATGGATCAGGCGATTTTATCGAACTGTTTGTTGCCTCAAAAATTATTTAATACCGCAAACTGGATGTTTGAGTATTTACAGGACTCAAAAATAAATATAGTTTCAGCCATTGCATCTCTTGATAGCATTTCTGACCAGGGCTGGTTCTTGGAAAAACACAAAGACAAATTTGTCGAAATATCTCCTGTGGAAATTCAGGCGATTAAAGAGGCAATTCGTTTGAAAAGTGAGAAGGAAGTTCGCTTGCTGATAGCAAAACTATTGATTGTTCCGAGAGTATTAAAACTCGCCAATCCGGTTCTTGTTGACGGCAGTCCCATTGGGGCCATTTATTTCCCGTCTATCCCCGAACCCGCACAAATAGAATCGGAGCGGTATCTGGATGACCTTGCAAAAGCAATCGTCAATGTTGTTCAGGCAGAGATAGAGAACAGTAATAGCGGTAAGATAGTTGAGACATATTATAAAACGCTTACTAATGTAATAAGCACAAAATGGGGCATAGGGCACGAAGCTTTCAGGGCAAGCTCATTCATAGGACGCTATAATAGTCATGTCGCTGCCGATGCTTCTTTATCACTGAATGAAATGGGATTGCCGGCAAGTTATATTCTCAAACTTGAAAACGGTCGTCAGATTTTACAAGCAATCAAGAGAGGAGAAGACGTTTATACGCTGGCCACCAGAGCGCCGTATATCGATGTTTATGCTTCTCTTTCGTTAAAAATCAAATTAGTAGACGGTCCTCGGGTTACGGTTAATCCAATAACATTTAATATTATGCACGGCGATTTCGATAAGGATGCCGTAATATGTTTTGTTCCATGGGGCGACGAGCGAGGACAAAAAGCACAAGACGAACTTGCCGCTGCTGTTAAAGACAAAAATCCATTCAATTCAATCGAAGAATTAAGAATAGCGTGCAACGAGAATCGTCCTTTGGCCAGCAGATTTCAGGAATTGCAGAAACTTGCCTATACCAATTTTATGGATGATTACGGCAGTTTCAAAAAAATTGAAATCAAAGACGACTGGTTTAGCGAACGCAAAATTACCAGTGAATTGGAAAGAATAATTGCACTCATAGGCAGGATGTTTACTGGAGAGGTCAACTCTGCTTTCCAGATAACCAAACGTAATTTACAAATATATGAAGAAGCAGTAGGCAGAATATCGGATGAAGATAGATCTCGTCTGTTCCGCATCATGTACAACCAAGAACAATCGCTTATATCTATGAAGAAAGTCGCCGGACTCTTTAGTCCAGACGAGATGGCGGAAATAGAAATCGCATATCAGAACAGGGCGAAAGATGATGGCCGCGAATATGCACGACAGCTATATCGTCTGTTAAACAAAAGGCTCGGGCCCTGCATTATTGCAGATATTCTAAAAAACAAAAAATGGAAATCACAAGAAGGCATTTTCAACGAGAAGACGCAAATATTATCCTTTCAGGATTGCGTAGGAAAGGGTATTAGAGTCAGTGCATCCGACCTCGATTGGTTATTCTCAATGGTTTCCAAGATTGAAACAGGCATAAACAAATCCGGATATTACGCTTCTTCCGGCAAAACACAAACCGAGAGGATGTTGACATCCGTAAAACCGATAAGCACATCGGAGGGCATAAGAGCATCAGCTTCAGGTGTAATGGAGGGTTTATTATCAAAGAACGATCGTGGACTAAACAGTGAAATGCTAAGAGCCCTTCTTGGCATAGTAGCTGTGTCTGCCGATCAGGAACCGGAACAATCTATTGATTTAACAAAAACATATTTGCAGTTAGAGGATAAAATAGAAAAAGTTCGGTCGGCCAGATTCACCGACTATTTACACATACCCGACGACCTATGGTCAGCAGGTATCCATGCCGTATCTTCAGGAAAAATTTCTGTTGACGATTTAATCAGGCGGTTTAATTTGGAAAAAATCTATGGGAATAGAATCAACCGCGCCGTTCCGGAAGAATCGCCGATTCCGCCGTCCCAGGATAATGAATTAAAAAAGTATGGCGTCGGTACACCGACGGGACTGTCCGTAACATCATTTTTTCAGCAATTCAAAACTCAGGTCGTTGAACAGTATGGCGAAGAATTTGCAAAAAATCTTTTTATACCCGACAAACAAAACGATAAATATATCGTCGCGGCAATAATTCCAGTGCCGACGGAAAGCGGGATATCAAAGGTTCTTACGCACATAATTATTAAGAGAGGCAATCCGCTTGATTCATTCGCCAGAACTAAACAATGGGTTTCAGGAGATGAACTTCGTTCCAATAAAACAATTGAATGGTATGTCGCCAATCCTGATAATTTAACCGATGCTGATATTAAAATTTTAACTCACGAAATCGGGCATGTCATGACCAGCGGAAAGATAACGACTTTAAGAAACTACCTGACACCACTGGAAATTAAACTGGTTAAAGAATTATACGGGAAGTCGCTGCAGAAGTGGTCAGAATTGACGGACCAGGAATATTCAAAAATACTTGAGTTATCGGACGAGTGGAGAGCAAACGGCTATGCCAGATGGGTTGTGGACAAAATAAAGATGCCGGGATTAGCCGGTCTACCTAATACATTCGAAGCATACAAAGTTGCACCCGCAAATCAATCAAACGTGGACGCAGAACCGGCAATGCCATGGATGGACTTATCTGGAGCGCAAATTACACATCCCGATCCAGATTTTGGTGTTTATGCGGAATTGGAAAAAGATGTGTCAATCATCCTCGCTCGGCAGAAAGCGGATAGAGAGTGGCGTCAAAACATAGAAAGAATACTTGAAGATTCGGCGAAACAACTATCACAACAATTATCACCGAAAACACAAATCGATAGAGTGGCTCTTGATATCCCAAAAAATACTTTTGTTAGATGGTTTGAAGCGTCGTCAATTGAATATATTCGTAGTCTTCCCCAAGAAGAAATAAAGAAAATTATTGACAGCATTTATCCATATAATCCTAATAGCGAATACACTGAACGTGGCAGGGACCGAATGAATGATAATACAGCTGACATGATAAAGTCAATGATTGATAACCAGTATCTTCTAATTGAATCGTTCGCCGGTGCGGCTAAGACAAGCAATATCGCTTTATTTGCCCATCTGATTGCCCACGATCCTAATGAATTAAAAAAATATGCTTTTGTTGCTGCCAGGAAAAACACGGCTCTTTTACTAGGTGAAAAAATGCTAAGATCTTGCCATGGGGAGGATGCATTTACTGCTTATGTAAATGAGTTTAAAAATAAATCAGAGGATGAGAAATTAGAACGCATTAGAGATTATTTCAACGAAGATTTGAAAACCCAAATAGGGACCATGGACGGATTAGCATGGAAAGTCATTTACGAATTCGGAAATTTGAGAACTGAAGAGCAACAATCCGAGATAAATAAGAAAATTGATAAGTTTGATTTTGCCAAAGTCAAAATTGATGATTTAGAATTACTTAAAGAAGTGTCACGCGTGTTCGCACTTACTAAACTTAAATTTGATAAGTATGATAGAGACAACAGTGCCATAATATTTAAAAAGATATCGCGCTCGTATGGAAAGGTCATTACCAGTTTTGATGAAGCCCACAAAGCAGCGGAAGATGTATTAAAATCTGAATCGGCAAAAAACATTCTTAAGAATATTCCTAAGAACATAGTGATAGACGGGGTTGGCGATATTAATCCGGGTCTCATTTCATTTGTCAAAGAATATAATAATCTGACCAATGGCAAACTCATTGCCGCCGGCGACCCCACGCAATTGTTAAGCCAACAGGAAATACGGGCATTTGATTTAATTGCGAAGGAATTTCCGAAGCACGAACTTAAACAGTATACAGTTTCCGGCAGAGTTTATCCTGCGGTCGCGGACGCCATGAATCTTTTATCGGGTTGGCTCAATAAGAGGTTCTTCAAAGGTGAAAGAATTCCGAACATTGTTTCTGCCAAGAAAAACCAGCAGGAACCAAAGTTACTGATGGTTCGCAAACGTTCAACAGAAAAAGAAATACTGGCATTGGCAGAACGGCTATCTCAAAGCGAAAGGGTAACCATTCTCGTTGCAACCAATAAAGAAATAAACAATTTTGTGGCAGTTGCTGAAAAATTGCGGATTGGACATCTTGTTTATCCTATGTATTCAAAAAAAGAGGCGGCAAAAATAGACATGAAGAAATACAATCCATCTGCGTTCATTGTTTTGTCCACCGTAGATAGTTTCAAGGGTAGAGAAGCCGATAAAATAATTGTCGTTCTTAACGAGCGGAGTGGCAGAATAAAAGATACGAAAACCGGATATTACTGGCTCAATACGGCCATCTCGAGAGCAAGCGACCAGTGTATAATTATGCCAGCCGGAAAAGGTGAAATGGACTGGGCGCCGTATTCATTGCTTACGGATAGATTTGGATTATTCAAAAGAGGGATTCCCGGTGAAGCAGTTTATAAGAACAGTACTGATATTGTTAAGTATTTTGGAGGCGGACAAAAAACTGCTTATGATAAGGTGGTCAAATGGGCAAGGATTAGTTTCCTATCCGCCGGGCTTTCGTATGCCGGGTATACAGTTTGGAATATGCCGCCTCCACCACAGGCATCTTATCATCAGCCCCGCTATGGAATAACAACACCAGCAACCCCCGCGGTTCCAAGCGTATCAAATCCGTTACATTCATCGCAAGAAGCTGTGAACGGAGAACAATTCCATTTGCCGTATAAAATCCCCAAGAATCTTCGGGAGCCCCTTAAGATAAACAACGCATATGTAGCTATTCCGCATAAGGGAAAAATTTATATTAAAACCGGCGAGGTAGAAACAGACTGGAGGGACTCTCAAAATAATCCACCGGACATATGGAGAGCATACGATATTAAAAAAGGGTGGGATAGAGACGGAAAATACTACACCGAATTTTATCAAACCAGATTCAATCAATTTGTTGCTTTCTTCGACGAATTTAATGTGTCAGACATGAAATATCGGGCACCTGGCAGACGATCCGGCGAGGGTTCTTCATTCAAAGTATCGTTGCTCCCGAAAGACGAAACAGCAACCGCCGCTGTTGATCCTAAATATCACAATGCAATTGTAAGCGTTAAATACCACGAGAAGTATGTTCAACACTATCAAAGCGAAGATCACTATGTTACCATACGGAAGCCTGGCTATACGGTAGAATTCGATAATGGAGCAAAAATTGTTGTAGGATACGAGTATGGGCTTTCTATTCCGAAAGGGATATATCTTCACAAGCAAATAAAGAAAGATATTATTGCTGCCATAGAGATGTTGAATCGGGATACTAAACAGGGAGAATATACTACCGGTATCTCAAAAATGTCACGGAAAGACGCCGAGATGATGGTTGAGGACCAGTGGCGTAAAATAAAACTTAATGAAGATCCGATAAATGGTGGTGGATATTACAGCGTTGAAGTCAGACCCGGCGTTAATTTTACCGGAAAAATTGAACCGCCAATCGGGTATGAAACTGATTTTAAAGTTACCGCGCCAAAATTCACAACTGACCTGTTGGTTAATAAATTAGCGATTGACGATAACGGAGTAAGAGGATTGTCTACATTTCTTGACGTTTATGTTAAGGAACGCAACCTTGGCGAAGGCTGGAAACTTATTCCTGGTATATTCGGAGGATTGATGAGTCCATTGTTGGGTAGCAAAGACGATGATGACAGCAGTGACGGTGATTTTGTCCGTAAATTCTGCGAAGATGTCAAATCTGCTGGCGGACACGCCTACGTCATAGGTGGATGGGTTCGGGATAAGTTATTGGGACTTGAAAGTAAAGATATAGATATTGAAGTATATGGGGTTTCGCAATCTCAATTAGAAAGCATTCTAAAAAAGACTGGAGAAGTTAATTTTATAGGGAAGCAATTTGGTGTTTATAAAATCGGAGATAATATTGATATTTCACTGCCTAGAACCGAAAGCAAGAAAGGTAGCGGGCATAAAGATTTTGATATTACGGTCAATCCGGAATTAACCATGCAAGAAGCAATTGAGCGAAGAGATTTAACTATAAACAGTATGTTTTATGACCCGTTATCTGATGAGATTATTGACGTTACAACCGGCAAAGAAGACATTAAAAATAGAATTCTTAAATATAACGACAAAGAAAAATTTGCAGAAGACCCGCTAAGAGTTTATAGGGTTATGCAATTCATTGGCAGGTTTGAATTCACGCCGTCTAAGGAATTGAAAAATCTTTGCCAAGACATGGTTCAATCTGGCGAACTTGACACTTTACCAAAAGAAAGATTGTATGAGGAATGGGAAAAGATGTTGACTAAATCCGAAAGGCCGTCATTAGGATTACAATTCGCCAAAGATATTGGACTTCTTAAAAAATATTATCCCACACTGGATATGTTATCTTTTGTGTCGCAACCAGCCGAGTATCACGGCGAAGGAGATGTTTTTTCGCATACGAAACTTGTTATTGATGAGGCGGCGGAAATAATCAAGAACAAAAAATTAAGCCAACAGGAGAGATATAATATGACGAATAGAGATATTCTATCACGATATACTCCGGCGGCTCTCAATATGTTAAACGAGTTCCCAACCGATATCAGAAAACAAATTACTCAAACCATAGAGAAGGAGCACCCCGAAGCGAGAAACATTACTGTTACAGATGTAAGGATGGCGGGTATAAAAATAATTACCGATTATTTGTTTAATAAGCATGGGGTTATTTTGATACCAGGCGGCATCAATATTGCAGCGAGAAAAGAAACATTACCACCAGATGTCAAAAATGCTTTAGTTAAAATTATGTCTGTCCCAACAGAATTAACGCATAGCAGATATGTTAAAGCGTATAATACCATTCGATTAGCCAATGTTCAAGAGTCGTTTGATAATGAATTATCAGATAATTTAAAAAGACAAATTCAAACAACGAGAACCGAAGAACAATTGCGGGTTAGGCTATTAGAAGAAGTCCGTGGCGAGGAACAGTTTAATTTGATTTTTGTAGATTTACAAGATGTCCCGGCACTAAGATATGATGAGATATTTTCGGCCATATTGAATACTTATGGGGACGCACAATATACATTTTACTTGCCCGATATTAATCAAGACAGTGCAATGCGTATCAGTAAGGTTTTCAGTAAATCACTATCTGATTGGTTTATTTTAACAAATGATAATGGGATAAAAACAATCCAACATGTAATTAAGGATGAAACTGCTCGTGGTTCAATAGGAAAGCAGACGATGAAAGAATATCTTTTAAAATGGTCACACAATATTATTGTTGCGCCGCGATTAACCACGGGGCTAAAAAACAATCAGGGCGAAGATATTGCCGCAAACAAGATTATGATACAGGGTAATGATGCCGTTATTTTTGACACCGGCAATAAAGAGATAGGCAGGACATATAAAGAAGAAGAACCAGCAGGGGAGCGGGGCTTTCGCTCGGCTCCAGATCCCGTTGGTTCTACACAACAGGGGTCCAATGTTATTCACACTGTCCCGAATTCTGTTGCTAACAATATTATACAAAATAATCAAAAGAATGTCAAGGAAAAAATTACATCACCAGCATTTTTAAAAACCGAGATGTCGGATCCGATAGCATTTATGTTTGCTGCGCTCTTGCACGATTTAGGGAAAATTGACACGACAGAGGCAAATCCGGATACGCGAAAAGTAACGGCCACTGGACACGCGGAAAGCAGTATAAAATACGCTGAAGATTTTTTAAAGAAACTAACAGACGAAGGTGAATTGCGAAAAAAAGTATTGTTTCTTGTAGCAAACCACATGCGTATTTTATCACTTTACGATTCGCACGTCAAGGGTTCGGAGCCAAAAGATAGTGCTATAAGAAGATTGGCAAAAGAGTGCGTTGACAACGGCGTTACCATTCAGGATTTAATTTTGTTGACCTCCGCCGACGACAAGGGAAGGATATCAAAGACATCGGATACTCCGGATATGTTGGCGTGGTTAGAAAAACGAATTGAAGATATAAAACAAAAATATCCCGTTGTTCCGACTCCCCTTGTGATGGGCAGGGATTTAATTAATGTTTTCAAACTTAAACCGGGACCTCAATTTAAAAAAATCTTATCAGAATCTCTTGACTACCAAATTGAAAATGAAATTACTGACAAGCAAGAGATTTTGCAGTACGTAAAAAATATGATAGATCCGGAAACTAAATCCGATGGTACATGGTGATACTATGGGAAATAACGAGAGCAGTGGCTGTCGCTTTCAGAAGAGATGTCCGAGATACATTAAAAACCATGTGATTTGGGATGCACTCGGAATAAGCGTGTGTATTAGATGTCAACTGCCGGTAGAAAAGAGAGTTGACCGTCGGCGAGACACTGCCGTCAAGTATTTTCCCATTACAGAAAAGCGAAACGAAGGTTTGTTGCCGATGGAACAGATTTTATCGAATTAAAATAAACATTTCCCGGCCAAAAGACCGGGCGAGACACCGAACAAAAATAGTTCCTAATCGGAACTCTCTTTCTCTCGCAGAAGCGCCAGAAAGAAAAAAAATGAACCTGACCGTTCCCCAAAGAGGGCAATTAAATGTTCTCTTGGGGGAGTGGTTAAAAAGATTTTAATTCGTTTAATTTTACAGAAAGAATAAAAAAAAGGGAGGCGAGTAAGTGAAACTATTCTTGTTATTATTTTTATTATTAGCATTAAGCACAAGCATTGTATCTGAAGGTCACCGGATTGCTCCGGTTGCATCCGAAGTAGATAGGAGAACAGGGAAAACCATTAATACTTTTACGGTAAAAGACGGAGTAGCACTTTCAAAATCTGCCGACAATAATTCTAATGCCCAACCATTAGGGACAAGAATTACCCCGATTGCGTCCGAGGTAGACAGAACAACCAACTTAACAGTAAGAACTATTACGGTAATGGACGGGGTAAGGGTTATACAACCCACGGGCAGCAATTTTAGCAAGACGCAATTAGACCAAACGGCATCCATCCTATACAACACAAATTCACTGGTACGGTCTAAAATAGATTCGATAACATCTGTGAAAAACGTCAATTGGGGTGGAGAAAATACAAACAATAAAATAAGTGTCAATATAGATAACGAGGGGAAGCAGAGAAATTTTCAGCAAATACTAACACACGAAATTGGACACACGGCAGCAGGGACACTCAGTCAGCAAAACCAAAACAATTTTATAAAATCATACGATGCATCAAAAACACAGAAGGATTTTGCTACAGATTATAATAGAAATTGGGTTGAAGATTATGCGGATACGTACATGAAATATAAAATGAATCGTAGCGATTTAGAAAAAACCGATTCAATTATATTAAAAGATAAAATAAACATTGTTGACCAAACGGACAAATACAATCTGCAGCTGTACCGCGGCAGAAAATAATATAAGATGAATTGGATTTTCAAAATAGCAATAAGAACTCGTGAGGGTGGTGTGGAGGATATCAGAACAGGACTTCCTGTTTTGAGACCGGCGAGTATACTAACTCGCTTCGTCGTGTAACGAGGTTGCTATTTTGGAGTTTTGAATACTGTTATGGATAGTAAAAAAAATAATCGCAAGCCTCGCATGAGGGTTGCCCGCAAAAGGCACTCGCACACACATCATCATACGAAGCCAAATGGCAGGTAAAAAACATGCCAAGTGACAACACGCAGAAATGCCGCTTCACTGCCATATGCATCCATTTTATACGGTGCAGGGTTTATTTTCGCGGAGCTGAAACGCCGTGTAGCGATTGTTCTGTTCCGTTTGATAAGAGAACCGAACATAGAAATGGCGACCGTCGTGAAAGGGAACGGGATGATATATCTGTTATTCACGACCATCGCTCTACTACCGGAATCATAGACCCGCGAGTTAATTTTGGGATTTAAAAATTAGGAGGATGCTATGCCAGAGCAAAAAGTTGATTGCGAATATTTTGTGGACGGGAACTGTTTTTTGTTAGAGAGTGGTTGTGCTAATTGCATCAAGTATGAAAAAGTATCGTCGCAGAATTTTGTGTCTGTCGGTCAAATCACAAGAGAAAACGCTACCGGACTTTTGGGGAATTGAAATGCTAAGAGCTCTCAGCAAAAAAGAATCAGAGGAAAACCTCAAAAGAAATTTTGCCAAGATACGGCCCAGCACATTATTTGATTTTGGTTTCCAAAGGTATTTCATAGCGGCAAAAAAAATTGATAGACAAACATGGTCGGTAGTTGAACTAACAGAAAAAAACAAAAAAAGAATTATTGAAAACAAATCTGTTGAATTTGTAAATGTTCGCAAAGGTCAGATGTTTTGTCTCAACATCCGGGAGAGGTGAAAGATTTTTCTTGACAAATTTTGGTTTTTTGATATGATATTCACGGGTGAAATAGTCCGAAAAATCCGGAGGGCGCTACCGAAGAGGTGGATCGGACTTGGTCAAGACCCAGGGTTCTCGCAAGGGAATGGGGTTCAACTCCCACGCCCTCCGGTAAAAAAATTCTAAAAATAAAAATAATACTTGACAAAATTAACTTTTTATGTTATAGTTATATTGGGTCTTGACAAAAGCCGATACACAAATCGGTAGCGTCTTTACAAGCGGAGATCAATCGTCTCCGCTTGTTTTTTATTTTGGAATTTTCTTGCTTTTTTATTTTGAAAATGTATAATAAAATTATCAATGCAGAAATTAAAAGAGAAACGCGTAGGTCGGTGATTATACAATGGTAAAAGGTAAAAAATAGTGATAGAGAGAAAGAAAAAATGACAGGTTGAAAAAAATGTGTATATTCCTTGGAGGAGAAAGAATCAGATGAATCAAAAAAACTTTCAAAAATTAATTGATAATTTTAGAGAGAGACCATTGGAAAACAGGATGTGGCTGGAAGATCGTAAAGACGAACTACAGTCACTAAAGAATTGCACTACGAATTTTAGCCAAACCATAATAGGTATCTCTGGGGAAAGAGGCTGTGGCAAAACTTCCTTATTTAACCTTTTTGATGCTTCAAACTCAATGAAGATCGTTCTTAATATAGAGGAGAAGGATTCTAAATTTCAGATTGTTTTAGATATTTCGCAAAAATTATGCGAATTCCTTTTGAAAGAAAGAATGCCGCGTGAGATAAAAAAATACGCCACACATTTCTATCAATTCACCCAAAAACAAGAAACATATCTAAATAGTCGTGAGTATGGTGTTGATATCGGTCCAAAATGGCAGAAACAAGAAGGGAGAACCTCAACTGAAAGGTTCAACATAACAAATATCAAAAACAGATTAAATAATATGCTAATGCTTCTTGCAAAACACAGAAAAGTGGCTTTATGTATTGATGAAATTGACAAAGAAAGCAAAAGGGATGTAATACTCATCCTCGATTCACTCAGGAATGTTTTACGGCAACCCAATATCGTAACTTTTCTTTCTCTCCCACCACAGATTTATTCTGATTTTCTTCGTTCTTCGGTTAAGCCAATGGACGACTACAATCTTGAGAACATATTGGTAAAGATTATCCCTTTGCTACCCTTACAAGATCCAGAAATTGGCAACATAATCACTAAAAGGATACCCGATGGCTATCATTATATAATTCCACAGGAGGTAAAAAAAAATCTTATTGAATATGCCGACGGGAATCCCCGTAATGCCATTGTGCCTGTATATAATATTTTAGGTGAAAAACCCCCATCTCATCCTGATATTTCTCTTCAAGATGTAAAGACCGCTATTAAACCATTTCTTGAAACTTACATAAATGAATTTTCTCTTACTGAGAACCAAAAGAAATCCTTGGGATCCATTATCTGGGCAGGTAAAGATGTTTTATCGCGCAAATTTATATATGACACATTACATACTAATGGACTGGCAAAGTCAACAATTGCTGATATGATAGATGGATTTATTCAAAAAAGAATAATGGAAGAAAAAGACGATTCTATTTACGTTGACAGAAAAATAAGATTATATTTCAGATTATTTCAACAAATATAGTTCGGCAAGTTCGGTTTAGTTCGGCGAATTCGGACTAAAATGTTAAACCCAAATCTGCGGTCTAACCACAAAATTTATGAGAGGGCAAGGTTGTGAAAATCTGCTATAACTGTTGCAATTTTGACACATCCGCAACACCTATAGCAGAAGGGAATCTTTAAGGAGGCAAGATTATGTTTAAGTTTTTCTTTTTTGTTTCAATCGTTGCAGTATGTCTATCAGGATGTGCCACTAGTGGAACTAAGTCGTCGGCAGACATTGACAGGGAATCACGACACCAGGAATTTAATCGGCAGATGGACAGAGACATTCAGAAAACCATTAATTCTGTGACATCGCATAATTATACCCCGACGCCAATGCCGACATACAATCCACCGCCGATTCAGATAAGATGACGAAGTCCTTAAACTGTCGTGCGACAAATAAGTGCCAAGCGGATATCTCAAACGATCCGAATTATAAAAGATTGCTGAAAAATATTATCGGTATCATCACGCAGTTCGAAAAGACCACAGGCAAGACGCTCGGGAGAAGAAAGAAAGTGAAAAAATAATTGTTAGTTGAAGTTTTTTAAGCCTCGTCTCAAAATAGACGGGGCTTTTTTATTTGCCCGAACCCGGGCATGGAGGTTTTATGCGGAAGTTTTTTGTATTAGTAGCAGTTATTTTAATGGCAGTGATTCTGATTGGGTGTGGGAAAAACGAGGGAAAACAAGCACTGCTCACCGGTATTACAGAACCCGAACCCGCCGTAAATAACCCCATAGTTATTCCTGATCCCGGCGATGTTAAAAAACCTATTGTCACTCCTGAGCCCGATCCTATCGAAAACAAAAATATTGTTGTTTCCCTTGATGTCGTAGGGTATGCCAATGCCTATATTTCACAAACAAGTTTTTATGTGGGTAAAAAATATGAATCGCTTACCCTTACATTTATCCCGAATTCAACAGTTGCGGTTGAATCCATAGAGATAACAATTCCGGCAGTATGGATTACCTCACCGCAATGGTCTGACCCGATAAAAGATGAATATGTGGCAGCATATGTCTGCTACAGGAGTCCGCGAGAGATCAAAGAGATTAGGGCGGGGCTGATCGTCCAGGACAATATTGTTAAAATAACAGGTATTCAGAAAGGCGTTATGGTGAACGGGAGCAATGTTACCGTGAAGTTTTATTATAAAAATTTTACAGTTCCGTTGGTGACTGACACATTGATATTCTATATCAGAACCACAGGATATTCAGGATAATGAGAATGAAATAATAATTTTTTTGGCAAGGCCAGCGAGACGCGTTTCTTTTATGTTCTCGCTGCCCTATTCAGAGACACAATGTCTCGGGAGGAAATTATGGTGGACGGAGTTGTCTGCATTCGCTCGAACATAATCCGAGTAAAAAGATAGCCGAGTCTCTATTTCACAAGCAGGTAGTCCGTTGCGAAAGAAATCTGCAAATCGCTTTTGCAACTATACAATGATATATTTTTAACAGGGACGAAACTTAAAGGATTGCCACCACAAAAAATAAGGGTTGTGTGCCCTGTGGGTATATCCGCGTAATGTCGCGGTTCCCACAAATTGGCAGGAATGCCTCTTCCGCCCAGAGAGAAAAATCTGGGCATACTCAGTTTCATTTTTAAGTGAGACTGAGTATTTTTTTAATATTTGAATTTTATTTTTTGGAGTTAGACTGGATATTTTTTTTAGGGGAGCGACGAAAATTTATGAAAAATGGACTCCACAGCAGGGGATCTTGCCAAGGGCTATACATCAGTTTGTCAAATCCTTTTTTTGAAAAGCACCGCACTAAGCAAGCGACCACACCATGAACATATCTTCCAACAAAATAATTAAACGGCAGATACATTGTATCATACCAGCTTCTTATCCAAGCAATTTTTAATTCTATCCAAGAACGCAAAGCATACGGAAGTTTAAATCTATTTATTAATCTGAAAAAGTTTATTAGTTCCAGTTTTCGTCTTTTTGCGACTAATTTTTTAAGAACTTTTGTTATCTGGTGTTTTTTATCTCGCGTTAAATTGTGCAAATAAACTGCATAATTATAATATGCCCAAGGGTGTTTATATTCACAATATTTTTTGCCGACAATTTTTTCTTCGATATAAAATATTGCATCATCGGTTATTTGCCGTTCTCGGTCATAGATAGCGTTATTATCGTCGATTCTATAGCAAAACATCAAATCAAGTCCATATGTATTTTTATGTTGGCATGCGGTCGGACCATACGGGACGGGAGTCGCTCGTTCTAATTTCCATTTCATAAGCATGCTCATATATTGTCTCCTGTTTGGTCAACTACCGTGGATTGAAACCTACGGTTTGCAAGACGGCTCTACGGGTGAATGTTTCAGCAGTTTGAACCGGTCAAAATTTTTGACCACATCTTTATTTTTGAGGTTTCAATTTGAAATCTCAAGTTAGCAAACTCTTTTTTGATAGATTATTGTTTTGATTTGGGACATCGGGAAACCGGGGTTCTTTTTTTATTTTTTCCTCTTTATGGTATGCTTAAGTTTTAACACGGCAAAGTTAATTTCTATAGTAGTTTCGCTGCCAGATGCCTCTAACCCGTCATCAAGAATTTTTGCTATTAAGCCGCCACTCTTTTGCATAAGTGATTTTTGAGTATCCTTATCCTGCGTTGTAGAAAGTTCTTTTATGTTTCTGGTGAGCTCCCGGAGTTTTGAAAATGTGTCTATAATTACGATTGTCGTCTGTGCGGCTTTTTTGCCTTTTAAAATTGTGGCGAGCATATACAGTCCCTTTTCAGTAAATGCTTTCGGTAGTTTTACCTTCCCGCCCCCAAGAGGTGAAGTCAAAAATTTTGATTTCACCGGTGACCACTCTTTAGGAGTAAGTTCAAAAATATATCCTTCAGGAAATTTGCCGGGATTATTTTTGACCGCTTGATTCACCTCTCTTGTTTCAACGGAATATAGAACTGCCACATCACTATCAAGAATGGCTTTTTCTCCCCGTACCTCAATAACCTTATTTGCTACTTCCTCAAATTTAACAATATCCATAGTGACTTTATTCTACAAATTTAAATTTAAAAGTCAACAAGCATTTTACCAACAATCTTTTTTTATTGCAAAAAAATTTAACAAAAGGGGGTGATGAAAATGAAAATTGTATTTTTTGGGGATAGGGATTCAAAGACAATAAAATTCGGCAAATTGCTGAAAAAGATTTTCGGCAGAAAAATAATCAGTATTGCACTCTGGGACGGGTATAAAAGCCAGGTGTATCTACGGAGGTAATGAAAATGAACCAAAAAACCATTTTTAATAGTCTCAAGCGATTAGTTAAGAGTATCGGTGCAGAATTGTTTTTTGATAATGCTTTCCATGGAATCGGCGGCATGCTTATGTGTTACAAAAAAAACATCTGGATTGTAATTAATAAAAAATTATCTTTGGCAAAACAGAATTTTGTAATTGCACACGAATTGGCGCATTTTACACTGGAACACACCGGATACAGCACAGAACAACTATTTTACTCTGAAAAAACAAAAAAAAAGAAAATATATTCTGCGATAGAAGACGAGGCGGACAGTTTGGCATATGAAATTATCCAGAGCGTGTCTGGACAATTAAATTAAAGGTCGAGTATTAATTATAAGGAGTGGTTATGGAAAATCTATTGAGTATTCAGCAGACGTCGGAAATCTTAGGAATTGGTGTTGGAACTCTCTATCAATGGACAAGTCAACACCGGGTTCCGCATTACAAAATTGGCCGGCGAGTGAAATTCAAAGCGACGGAATTGGAGAAGTGGGTCGAGAAAAAAAAGGTCGTGAAAAAAGAGCCCCATTTTCCAGGGATAGATTGAAGTTTTATATTTCACTATCAGAGGGCAATAATATCTGGGCAAATCTAATCTCGTTTTCGGGCGAGTTTGGATTTTTTTGAGCAAAGTGTCTACTATATCAACAGGGAGGTGATTTTTGTGGAAGATTTGGATCTCAAAAAGTTTATGAACTTGCAGATAGAGGTATTTCAAATTCTTCTGCAGGAATTCACTGTTTCAATTCAGCAAATAATAGAAACAGATACAAAGCCGTTTCGTGATGATTGGGAATTTGGCGATACTGATGTATCGCAATTTCTTGAGTTCGGGAGGGGGCTTGTTAAATACCCCGTAGATATAAACTATGGGGCTTGAGCCGTGAGGTTTAAGGGCAATTAGTTGACTAGCCTAAGGTCTTAGAGACCTACGTTAAGAAGGAGAAATTACATACACACCATAGAATGTTCCGCAAGTTCTATGCAACTGTGTTCCGGCATTAAACAGAGACCAAAGTCTCAGTGTGCTGGAATTAAAAACCCTTCTTAACATTGGCGATGCGGCTCTAACGGGTTTTTGGGGAAGTTCCTGGATAACTCTCGGCGAAAGCCGTCTTTAGTTATCGTAAAAACTTCTCCACCAAAAATTGAAGCAAGACCAGGAGGTGAGATACCATGTTAGTATATGTTCTTGATAAAAACGGATATCCTTTAATGCCGTGTTCCGACTATAAAGCGAGAGTATTATTGGAAGACGGCAAGGCAAAAGTTGTTAAGAGAACACCGTTCACCATTCAATTGCTGCATGGTGTCTCGGGGTATAAACAGGAAATTAGTTTAGGTGTAGATGCCGGATATCTGAACATCGGTATCTCGGCGGTTTCGAATAGCAAGGAACTTTACTCAGCCGAAATAAAATTAAGAAGCGATATGGTCAAACTGCTTTCCGAAAAAAGAACCTATCGGAGAACAAGGCGGAATCGGAACACCAGATATCGTCAAGCAAGATTTGATAACCGAGCAAAAGCAAAAGGATGGTTGTCTCCGTCAATAACGGGCAAATTCAACGCCCATCTCAAAGCCATTTACGCGGTTAAAGAAATACTGCCGATTACAAAAATGGCCGTTGAAGTATCCGCTTTTGATATTCAAAAAATCCAGAACCCAGCGATATCTGGAACTGACTACCAGAACGGTGTTCAAAAAGATTTCTGGAATGTTCGTGAGTATGTTTTATACAGAGACGGGCATAAGTGTCAACACTGCCACGGCAAATCCGGAGACCCGATTCTTGAAGTTCATCACATCGAATCCAGGCAAACCGGCGGCGATAGACCGGGCAATCTGTTGACCTTGTGCAAGACCTGCCATGATAAAGTATCAGCCGGAAATCTGATGTTGAATATTAAACATACACTTGGTTTCAAAGCTGAGACCTTTATGACGATGGTCAGATGGATGCTGGTTAATAAACTCCGGAAATTAGGCAATGACGTGTCTCATACCTACGGCTATATTACAAAAGGCAATCGGATAAATATTGGACTTCTGAAGTCGCACATCAACGATGCTTTTATAATTGCCGGAGGCAACGGTCAGCAAAGATTGACCATTGAGTATTCCATTCAGCAGGTAAGGAAATGTAATCGGAAGCTATTTAAGGGAGACCACAGCCAGTATAGGAATACAGCACCGAGACTCGTCAATGGCTTCCAACGGTACGATAAAGTGCTCTGGAATAAAAAAGAATATTTTATCGCAGGTCGTAGGTCTACCGGGTTTTTTGCGTTAAAAACATTAGATGGGTTAGAAAAACATCCATCAGTGAAATCGTCGGATTGCCGGTTATTGGAATCGGCGAGAACATTCTTAATTGAAAGGAGAACCGCCGGCATTCCTCCTCGCAGATAAACTGCGAGGTTTCCTGCCGGCAAATTCTATGAAAGAATTTATGATGATACAGATCGCCGTATTCGCAGTATTATTGTCGGAATTTAAGGTTTCTATCAATCAAATCATAGAGACCGTGGCAGAATTATTCAGAGATGAGTGGGAGTGGGGCAATACGGACATAGCCCAGTTTCTTGAATTAGGGAGAAATCTTATGCAGAAAAAAAGTTTTCACCAAAAGACATGGAAAGAGATGATAAATGAGACGAGCGGATTAAAATACAACGAAGTCTATTCCGTGATACGGGTATACGAGCACACGGATACTACCGAATATCTTCCGGCATTGAATGGAAATAAAATCTATTCAGCGTTAATGCAACTTGGATTTACAAAAGCGGCTGAATATGTTAGAGATTGTTATGCTCGCGAGGGTATAACAGTAATTCAATCCTTCCATTTCACAGAAGAAGACTGGCAAACGCCGGCGATAGAAATTTTATGCCGGGGTTAGGGGCATAAATGGACTGTCTTTAAAAACGCAGGCAACTTCTTTTGCATATTGTTGTCTCATTTTTGGATCAGTTTTTCTTTTTTCGTAAGGGTATTTCTCGATGAGTTTGTCAAACCGCATGTCTAACCAGTTTAATTCGGATTGCCATATCTCTGCTTCTTCTTTTGCGGATTTAATGAGATCTTTATTCCCAGATTGTTCTGCTTCTGCAAGTTTTCTATTGGCTGAACTTGAGAATATTGCTACGGTCAATCTTCTGAATGCGGGATCTCGTTGTTGCTCTTTTTGGAACCACTTATCGCCTCTGGCCCAGTATATCTTTTCAATTACTTTATCTATGGGCCAGGGTGCGATATTTATGGTGGTTCTCCAAACCCATTCTGTTAAAGCTGTGATGTTTATTTTCAACATAATGTGATTATAGCATTTTTTGAAAATTTTGTCAAGTAAATTTTTTCACAGCGGCTTGAAAATCGGCTGAGTTATTAACAATTTGAGACGATAATTAGTATTTTCAAGAAAACCATTTATTTTATATTTTTTCAGGTTCACCTACCTCTGATTAAAAAAATATATTTTTTGAAAAAAGTCCTTGACAAAATATAACCTATTTGTTATACTTTCACCAGAGGATAACAATATGATGTCTCTACTTCTATCAGGATGTTTATGGAAAAAGCATGAACCGAAAATATCGGTGTGTGCTATTTCTACGCCAGCAGGACAACAGGATAGTTTTGCAGGCGTCAATCTGGCCACATATCCCAGATTGAGCATCTTGGGTGGAAGCGGAGGCGGCAGTATGTAAAAAGATTTGTAAGTAGACGAACCCTCTTCCAAGATGCAGCGAGATTTTGGAAGAGGGTTTTTTGTTTGTATGTTCTTTGAAATTATTATATTTGATTTTTCCGAGCTCGTTTGCGAGTAGGGGGATACGCGGTGGACTATACACCAAACGACCTCGTGAACAGAAGGTGAGACCACGATGAGATGTTATAGACGGAGTTGTGGTTATAATCCGGGGCAGACGGGCTCGGTGATGTCAAATATAATTGCCAGGTGGTGTAATCGGTAACACATTCGGCTTTGGACCGAAGGACTGCACGTCCGAATCGTGCCCTGGCAGAAATTTTTTGGGAGGAGCGTAAAGGCGCGAGTTGTTTGTGTAAAAACAAACCTGAAAAATAACGGGTGAAAATCCGGGCCCTCCCACAATTGCCGGATAGTTTAATTGGTAAAATTCCGAGCTCTGAACTCGCGAGAGTCCTGGTCCGAATCCAGGTCCGGCAGAATTATTTTGTTATTTCAAATTAGCAGGAAAATTGAAACAGTTGAAACTTTGTTGCAGTCAAATGCAATAAGCAAAGGGTGGGTCGTTATACCGTAAGAAGTAGCGGGACCGGCTGTAGACCGGTTGGGCTTCGCCCTCGGGTGGTGCAACTCCATCACGACCCACATTTGGAGAGTAGTCGGATATCGATTTGCCGAGCACGTTTGCTAAACGTGTTGTCAGAAATGACATGAAAGTTTAACTCTTTCACTCTCCGCCATTATACTTTTGTGATTATCGTAAAAAGATAATTCACAAAAAGTGAATAGATGTTCATTGAAATATCAGAGGCGTGTGAAATCAAGGTAAGGGGCAGCCGGGCTTGAAAAATCCTTGGCGAAATCCTTGTTCTTGAATGCGCGTGGTGGAAATTTTCCACCACAAAGAATGCTATATCTTAGCATACTCGCGAGTAGCATACTTATGGGTATGTTATTTAAATATTGTGGGGGCGCCGGGTTTCGACGGCAGCGTTGGATTGTAGATTGCAAGCACGAGTTGGTCGAAGGCTCGTTAAAAATCGACCACAAGTAAATGCGAATTCAAACTTCGCTTTTGGCACTGCTTAACCGATAGTGCCCGGCCACTCAGATATTTTCCTGTAATGTTTGAGAGGGCTGTCATTAAAACAGGATAGATGTTCTGAACGCTACGGTCAGAATGTCGATACGTTTTACCAGTAGCTTTGAGGTAAGATAGTTTTTGGCGACAACTCTTACTGCGAGAAGAAATCACCAAAAAAGCTTGTAGCATATTTACAGTTAACATTGTCGGACGCGAGTTCAACTCTCGCCGCCTCCACCAATTTTTTATACTATGGCACGGGAGGATATATGAAAACAAAGATATGCCCCAGATGTCATCGCCAATGTGAACCTTCGTGCCGACACAGGATTTGTTCCAAGTGCAGGCATGTGGCATTAATAGACAAGAGTCCTCGCTGTCCCACTTGCGGGCACAAAAAACAACCCAAAAGCATTCATTGTTTTCGATGTGTCAAGCGAGGATATAACAAAAACAATTGGCAGGGAGGAAAAATATCCAAAAAGGGATATACGATGGTCGGCCAGCATGGACACCCAAGGGCTAGTCGCCGAGGACACTATGTGTTTGAACATATTCTTGTGATGGAAAAAATTTTAAAAAGATTTCTTCTACCAGGAGAAAGCGTTCACCATAAAAACGGTGTCCGTAACGACAATCACCGAAAAAACCTCGAGCTGTGGATTAAGTCACATCCATCTGGAATACGGATGAAAGACGCCGTCAAATGGGCAAAAGAAATATTGCGAAGATATGAGCCAAGGGCAATAGCAAAATAAGGAAGCATGGCCGAGCGGTTGAAGGCACCGATCCTGAAAATCGGAGAACGTAACAGTTCCGCACGTTCAAATCGTGCTGCTTCCGAGTTCTTTGAAAGGAAAATGAGGGTGTCGGTTAATGGCTAAACCATCAGTCTCCAAAACTGAAAAACTGCAGGTTCAAGTCCTGTCACCCTCGCCAATTTTGGGCCGGTAGCCAAGTGGCATGGCGACGCTCTGCAAAAGCGTTTTACGTGAGTTCAAATCTCACTCGGCCCTTACAGAAAAATAATTTCAACGGGCATGTGGCGGAACAGGTATACGCGGCGGACTTAAAATCCGCTCCCGTCCGGGATAAGAGTTCGAATCTCTTCTTGCCCATTTATAAATATTTGTCGTGCCCGGGTAGCTCAGTGGCAGAGCAACGCTTTTGTAAAGCGAAGGTCGGAGGTTCAATCCCTCTTCCGGGCTATGCCCGTATAGCTTAGTTGGTAGAGCACGTCATTGGTAATGACGAGGTCAGCGGTCCGATTCCGCTTGCGGGCTTATAAAAGATATTTTGTCAATAGGCTGGTTTGAGGTTTTTTGAGGTTTTTAATATATCAGACGATAAAAAAAACCATTTATCTCAAAATGGTCTTATTTTGGTCTTAAAAAGTCGTAATAGTTGCCGGCAAAGCTCAAATGGCTGAGCACGCGATTCGTAATCGCAAGGTTTGTCAGTTCGATGCTGACTGCCGGCTGATACGCCCGTAGCTCAAATGGATAGAGCCCCGGCCCTCTAAGCCGGTTATCTGTGCGTTCAACTCGCGCCGGGCGTGATTAAAAATTTAAGGAGAAAAAAATATTATGAATAAAATGACAAGAAAAATCGTAAATATAAATTTTAAGAAAGCGGAAGACGCGGATAAACTCGGCGACGCCTTGATGGTGAAGTATCATATGGACATGGCACTCAAGGCGGAGACACAATTATATGAAATCTGTAAGAAATGTGACGAGAAAGAATGTCCCGGCACAAACTGTGAGAAACTGGCTGTGAGCGTATGCGACGCAACTTGTGCTGTGTGAAATTCGGGGTGTAGGAAAGTGGTAATCCGCTTGCTTCGGGAGCAAGAAATCGCAGGTCCGAATCCTGTCACCCCGATTCAGGGTATAGCTCAGTTGGCCGAGCGCATCGTTTGGGGCGATGAGGTCGCCAGTTCAATCCTGGCTACCCTGATAATTTTAAAGGACTAATAAACGACTAAAAGGGCTCGTAGCTTAAGGCGAGCGGCTGATTTGCAATCAGCAGGATGAGAGTTCAATCCTCTCCGAGTCCAATTAAAATATCTAATAATTTCGGGGGTGTAGCTCAGTTGGGAGAGCGCTGTTTTCGCAAGGCAGATGTCGCCGGTTCGACTCCGGTCTCCTCCACCAAATGTCCCTGTATTTCAACGGATAGAATGGCAGTCTACGAAACTGCATGTCCAAGTTCAATTCTTGGCGGGGACATACAAAAAATTGTATTAAAATATACAAATAGTTGTATGTTTTTAGTTCAAATTGTTAAGTAGAGTTTTAGTAGAGATTAGTAGGGTTTATAGTAGAGAATTAGTAGTATTTTAGTAATAAATTAGTAGTATTCTAGTAATAAATTAGTAATGGAGAAAATTAAATGAAAAAAACATATAACAAAGTTGACACATCAGCGTTGCCGGTATATCTCTGGACGGACGATGTTGAAGAATCGGCAGCGATACAAATAGAACACTTAACAAAATATCGTTTTGCGTTTCACCACATAGCAATAATGCCAGATGTCCACATGGGAAAAGGTATGCCAATTGGCGGAGTAATGGCAACGGACGGAGTAATAATTCCGAACGCCGTCGGAACCGATATAGGGTGTGGAATGGTTGCAGTTAAAACGCCATGGACGGTTGCGGAGATTTCAGCAGATAATCTAAAGAAGATAAGAGAACTTATTTTCACGGTAGTTCCGGTTGGCAAAGGCGGGCGACGGACATCACGGGACGAGAGGTTAATGCCGGTGAGCACGTTGCCGAAAGACGGCACGAAGATAGTCGGCAGGGAGTATCAAAGCATAATCGCGCAGCTTGGCACGCTCGGGTCAGGAAATCACTTTATCGAAATACAGAAAGATACCGAAGACAATGTTTGGGTAATGATTCACTCGGGCTCAAGGAATATCGGCTCAAGAGTGGCTGAATATTACAACAACTTGGCGGTTAAACTAGACGAACAGGAACATACCGGAATTCCGACAGCGTGGGGCTTGGCCTGTCTGTATATCGATTCCGATGCTGGACAAAACTATTTAAGCGAGATGAAATACTGCGTTGATTTTGCTTTTGCTAACCGCAAATCAATGATAGAGAGCGTCGCGGAAGTTTTTAATAACGTTATACGCTATAAGAAAGTTGACCTTGATGGCGTAATAAATATCGCCCATAATTATGCGTCCCTCGAAAATCATTTTGGGAAAGACGTATGGGTCCATCGCAAAGGCGCGACGTCTGCGACGGTTGGCGAGGTAGGGATAATTCCCGGAAGTATGGGAACGAAAAGCTATATCGTCAAAGGGCTTGGTAATCCCGACAGTTTCAACAGTTGCAGTCACGGTGCGGGAAGAAAAATGAGCCGCGGCGCAGCGAAAAAGGATTTGGACTTGGCAAAAGAAATAAAAAAGATGGACGACCAAGGCATAATTCACGGGATGAGAAGCAAAGCAGATATTGATGAAGCGGCGGGCTCGTATAAAGATATAGAAAAAGTTATTGAGCAAGAATCGGACTTAGTTGAGGTCATAGTTGAACTGAGACCGATAGCGGTGGTTAAAGCGTGATACCCCTGTCGCCTAATGGCTATGGCGCCGCGCTTCGAACGCGGAATTTGCTGGTTCAACTCCAGTCAGGGGTTCTGCCGGCGTAACTCAATGCAGAGTACTGCCCTCTTAAGGCAGGAGCTAAGTGTTCAAATCACTTCGCCGGCAATGCCTTCGTCGTCTAATGGATAAGACGTCGGTTTCCTAAACCGAAAATTTGCTGGTTCGACTCCGGCCGAGGGCACCAATGTAAAAAAAAGGAGCGACGATGGAAGACGTGAAATTGCCGTGTTGTAATTATAGACAGAAAGATCCTTTTGGGCGAGTGTATTGCACAAATGGCTTAATTAGAAAACAATATGGCGATTGGGGAACAATAGGCGGATATCCACATTACCAAAAAGGATATAAAAAGATTTATCTCGGGAAAGATGGTTGTTTTTATCGGGATATACCGTGTCATAATTGCCATATGGTGTAAAATGGAACCGAAGAGGAACAGCAGACTCGTCGCCCTGTCGAGGCGAAGATAGCGGGCGCAACACCCGTCGGTTCCGCATGATTGCGGGCTAACTCAACTGGTAGAGTGACGCTCTGTTAAAGCGTAAGTTACAGGTCCGAATCCTGTGCCCGCAGAATTTTCAGTCCGTATGTTTTGTCATCACTTATTAATAAGTGTTGACGCTTAAGTTCTTTGAAATCTTGAAATCACAATTTGTGACATCAAGTTTGTGGTGGCAATTTGGCACCACAAAAACTTATAGTTTCAAAATCAGGATGCCGATTGGCCGCTCGACCCGCAAGGGAGAGAGGAAAGTCCGAACAGTCTTCGTTAAAAAGCGAGACCGTAGCGGGTAACACCCGTCTGGGGAAACCCACGAATTGCGAACAGTGACGAACCGATTAAGTTCGGGTGAAACGGCTAAATATTTACGGGGCTGCAAGTGGTGTAATCCACGCAAAGATTCGTGTGGTAACATACGAACAAGACAAATGGTCATTAAAACAGAACTCGGCTTATGAGCATCCTGAAAAATATTTTTATCAGTTCACCTCTCGATAACGGACAAGGCTTTGGCACAGTACACGGTGAGCAGACAGGTCTGCCCCAATCTGTGATGGGTAGCGAGTGGTTATTGAGAGGTGTTTAAAAACATTCACAGCATTTATTGATGGGCTCGTGGAGGCCAGCAGCAAAGCCGCTTCCCCTACAAGGAAGAGAACGCAGGTGCGAGTCCTGTCGAGCCCATTAATTAAAAGTTCACACAGATATTTGTCGTCAAGGGGGTCATGGCTGCCTCTGTGAACCCACGTTTATTTTAGTATTTTAAGACGAGAGAACTTTGAAAATTTCCCTAAAAGGTGCGACAAAGTTACAAATATCCCCAATAGATGCGAAAAAGTTGCAACCAGACAAGCAACGCCCGTATGGAGGAACGCATACTCGCTGGTCTTAGGAACCAGTGTCGAAAGACGTGCTAGTTCAAGTCTAGCTACGGGCACCAAAATATTGAAGTCCCTGTGGCGGAACGCATACGCATGCGTCTCAAAAGCGCACTCTCGTAAGAGATTATAGGTTCAATTCCTATCGGGGACATAGATTAAAATCTATATTGGTTATAGGTTATAAGATATATTTCAGACGGGATGTAGCCCAGAGGGAAGGCACACGATTGGGGTTCGTGAGACCGCCGGTTCGATCCCGGCCATCCCGAAATACCCAAAGTAAAACATAGAAATTCTTATTTTAGTTTGATGGCAAAAAGTAAAATAAAAAAAATGAGGTAATAAAATGGATAAAAAAATAATAAATAAACTGAGTGAAGAAGTCAGACCGTTCGGATTTTCTCTTTCTGCTTATAGCCTGACAAGTGGCGGGGCTATTTTTAGAGATAACGGCGGGCTTACTTTAGAAATTTGGGTAGATAAAAATAAGAACATCGCTACCTTAAGTTTTATGGAAGGACTTTTCTTTGTAGAAGCAAGAAATTTTGCATGGCCGCATCCGAAATTTGAAAAGCTGTTTTTGAACAAAGCACGGGAACTGAAAAAGAAGATAAAGCGCACGTAGCATAGTGGCAAGTGCCCTCGCATGATAAGCGAGAGACCAGCAGTTCGAGTCTGCTCGTGCGCAGTCGGGCTCTTAGCTCAGTCGGTCCAGAGCGTCCCGCTCATAACGGGAGGGGCGTCAGTTCAAATCTGACAGAGCCCATAAAAAATAAATTATGAAATTAATAATAACAGAATACAAATGTCCTAAGTGCAAAGACAATGTCCCGATATATGAAAAAACAATAGAAAGTTCAATATTTTTTCAATGTTTGAAATGTATGTGCTCGTTTTTGAAGTGGGAATTAGAAGAATACAAGGAGAGAAACAAATGAAAATAGATTTGTTACATATTTATGGGCAAAGTTCCCACCACGACGACGCCTTTATTGTGGGGAACAGAGGTGCTTTAGAAAAACTAAAAAAAGCAATTGAGAAAGCATTGAGTGGGGATGAAGGAACGGACAATATTGTATCTGTCTCTGTTAACGACGGCGAAGGGTATGATTTACATATAACAATGGACAATAGCGACTGGGGAAAAGGACGATGGAGCAAAAGGGCGGTTCCCTATACTGCTGATTACGCAGTTGAAAAAAAAGAAGGTGCTATTTACCCATGGTTACCGCAAGGAGATAAAAAGTGATTTATTTTTCGGCAGATACGCACTTTTCACACACGAACATAATTAAATATTGCAATAGACCATTTGAAAACGCAGAACAGATGAATGAGACTATGATTTCAAATTGGAACAGTGTTGTAAAAGAGAATGACGACGTATATTTTTTAGGAGATTTTGGGTTAGGCACGGAGAAACAGTTGCTGTCAATTTACAACAGATTGAATGGCAGGAAGTTCTTGATTACAGGCTCTCACGATAAACACAGTATGAATTTGCCCTGGTCAGGAATTGATGCCCGAAAGGTAATATCTGTTGAAGGAATTCCGATAACACTCTGTCACTATGCTATGAGAACATGGTCCAAATCCCACTTTAACTCTTGGCACCTATACGGGCACAGTCACGGCAGATTACAGCCATTCGGAAAATCATTTGACGTGGGCGTTGACGCATGGAAGTTTTTTCCCGTTTCTTTTTATGATGTAAAAGTAAAAATGAGTTCTTTGGAAGATAATTTTAATTTGGTGAAACGAATGCCGAGCAAGGGGGAAACTGATGAGTAGGAGTTACAAAAAGAATCCGTTTAGCGGCATGACATGTGCCGAATCGGAAAAGGCGTTCAAACGAGTTGAGAACAGAAGGGCAAGAAGGGTTGTAAGGGTTTTGCTTAAAAATGATGACGAAAGGTTACCCGGCGAGAAAGCATTCGGCAATCCGTGGAATGGACCAAAAGACGGGAAGCATAGGGTTGATTTAAATAAATTTCCAAAAGTGGTAAGAAAGTAAGTAGCCACACAACATATAGAATGTTGTGTTAGGCGTTGCCATACAACCTATAAGTTGTGATAGTTTGTATGGTAAAAGTGGTGTCCGTAGCCTAATCCGGTTAAGGCACGCGATTGTGGCTCGCGTTTTTGTCGGTTCAAATCCGATCGGACACACCAAAGTTCAAATACTTAATTTAAATTTAATGCCACGATAGCCTAACGGTCAAGCGTCCGGCTGAAGCCCGGAAGTATCAGGTTCAATTCCTGGTCGTGGCACCATAAAAAATGATTGCTTAATTAATTTTTAATTGAGTGAGGTGACTCAATTATTGCATAATAGAGTAGAGTGACTCAATTAATTTATAATAGAGTAGTCCGAATTTTTGATGCGGGATTACTGGAGGTAGTTCCAGCCCGGTCTCATAAGCCGGCATAGGTTGGTGCAAGTCCAATTCCCGCAAATTATCCTATCGTCTAATGGCAGAAAGGAGAGAACGCATGAAAAAGAAATTTGTAGCTATATCGAAAAACGGGAAGTTTTTGATTTTTGCTTCTGACGAAAATGGAGAATTAGATGTAACTGAAACAGATAGCGTATACGAAGCGACTTTGCTTGAGCAGGATAAAAAATTTAAATGCTTCGACCAGAAAGAACTGGAAAAAGCAGCGGCAGAATATTTTGTCGCGCCTATCAAGTGGGCGGAAGTCAGCGTTACTATATTATTGACAGAGAAATAAATTCGCCAAATAATCGCGGGGTAGAGCAGTCTGGTAGCTCGTCAGGCTCATAACCTGAAGGCCGTGGGTTCAAATCCCATCCCCGCTATGCCCTCATCGTCTAACGATAGGATAGTTGGTTCTCAACCAACAAACACGAGTTTGACTCTCGTTGAGGGCACCAGATACAACTTAAAGTTGTATCTAAAAAAGGCGAGAAGAAAGAGAGAATAATGCCCTTGTAGACGAGTGGCTAAGTCGTCACCCTTTCAAGGTGAAAATCGCGAGTTCAAACCTCGCCAAGGGCACAAAGTAAATATTTCACTAAACGAAAGTTTTCACCATTTGGTGAAACGGCATAAGTAGTGAAATAATGCGGGTGTGGTTCAGTGGTAGAATGTCAGCTTGCCAAGTTGACGATGAGGGTCCGATTCCCTTCACCCGCTTTTAAGTCATTTCCGATAATAGACAGAAATGTCCTATAGCGGGAATGGACTTTTACCAAGTATCGAGAGTATTTGGCATAAATCGTATCTGGACATAAAACTGGACAAGATGTCTATATATAATTTACGCAACGCGTTGAGTAATTTTGTTCAGTATTGTACAGTCAAGATATTGGTTAAAAGAAAGGGTAGCGAAAACTAATTATTGGCTAAAACACAGGGTTGTTGCCGATAATTTGCCCGCAAAATTGCACGGTAATTGCACGCAAATTGTAACGATAATTACGTGGCAGGTAATGTCCAATCATATAGCCGTGGATGTCATAGTAGTATCGCAGTAATGTCACAGTAAGGTTTGCATAAAGTTCGCGGGTGTGGTTCAATGGCAGAATATCAGATTCCCAATCTGATGACGGCGGTTCGATTCCGCTTACCCGCTTAGAAAACGAACAAGGAGAAACCATGACAAAGAAAATAGCGAAAGCAAAAATAATTAAACTGTTGAAAGAAGGCAGGGTGTTGTTTTACAGCGATATTACATCTAAAACAAAAATAGATTTAAAAACAGTCGTAGAAATATGCAACGAACTCAAATCAGAAGGTTTTATTTCTTACGACAATTTTGACGACGGGAAATTGCGCAAGAAGAAATAGAAATTTAGTGCGGGCATGGTATATGGGTTGTGCCGAAGCCTTCCAAGCTTCTGAAACCGGTTCGAGTCCGGTTACCCGCTCCAAGGGTCCGTCGCCTAGTGGCATGGCAATCGGCTTTTAACCGATAATAATGTAGAGTTCGATTCTCACCGGGCCCAATTTAAAATTAAGGAGAAACTTATGTCCGAAGTTCTTGTTCTCAACAGAAACTTTTACGCTATTCACGTAGCTCACTGGCAGCATGCCATGTCACTGCTATTCAAAGAACACGCGTATGTGATAGACAATGATTTCCAAAAATGGAATTTTAGCGAGTGGGTTGAACTGTCCAAGATGATGGACAATCATCCCGCAGGATACATTCATACGGTCTCGCTTAAGATTGCCATACCAGAAGTTATTGCGCTTTCGCTCTATGACGAATTACCCGTCACAGACGTGAAGTTCACCAGAAAAAATATCTATCGTCACTATGCCCACAAGTGTTGCTACTGCGGGAACAAGTTCGGCACCGAGGATCTTAATCTTGACCATGTGCTGCCTTCAAGCCGTGGTGGAGAGACGAACTGGGCGAATATCGTCTTGTCGTGTATCCCCTGTAATACGAAGAAGGGTTCCCACACGCCTGCGGAAGCTGGGTTGAAAATGTTTTACCAGCCGTCCAAGCCTGCGTGGCATCCTTCTTATTGTCTTGGTATCAAAACGCACATCAACATCTGCGAGTCGTGGAAAAAATTCATTAACAAGATTTACTGGGATGGAGAATTGGAACGGTAGTCAGACTAAAATCAAAGAACCTCGTGTTATTTTACGGGGTTCTTTTTTTTATGGAGAATTTTATGAAAAAAGTTTTTCAAACTATACACGGAGAAAGCGGGAATTGTCTCGCTGCTTGCCTGTGTTCCATTTTAGAACTGGACATCAAAGATGTCCCGAACTTTTGCGAAAAAGGGAATGGCTGGTTTCAGGATTGTAACAATTTCCTTCGCAAGTTTAATCTCGGTCTGTTAGCGATAGACCACAATGTCATCAGCAGAACGCAGTCGGATTACGATTATCATTATATCGTTCAAGGTAAAAGTCCAAGAGGGTTTTACCACGCGGTCGTTTACCACAAAAATAAAATGGTTCACGATCCACACCCGTCCGGCCTCGGGCTGACGGACTTTAACGATGTAATAGTTTTAGCTAGGAGGGACGGTGTCATTAAATAAAACAGACAACACGATAGTGAATATAGATTGCTTAATTACTGACAATGAGGTTGCTTGGCCCGAGTATGGTGATTTAGGTCTTTACTCTCGCTTTCATGCCGAACTCTATTCCGTGTGCGAAAAGGTCAAAAATCATAAACGATTGTTTCATCTTTGGCACTATTCTAAACTGCCTGCCAAAATAGATATTGCCTTACGCAATGATGGGGAAGGATACGGATTGCCGGATTGTGAATATATGGTGGCGAGCGACAGTAAAGATAAGGTTGTTGGATGGTGTGGTTTTTCGTTTTCTTGTGAACGCGATAGTTTCAACGAAAATGCTCAAAACTTTAATATGTTCGTGAACATAGAAGAACTTTATGTCTTGAAAAAATATCGAAGACTAGGTGTTTCCAATATGTTTGGGTATGTTTTAACAGAAATAATTTGTGAAAGGATAAAACAGATTATAAACAAAATCCCGCTATCCAAAGAACTGTGCTTTTATGCTGATTTTATGAGCAGAGAAGGTGAGATTTTCTTTGACAATTTAGTCGGGAATATTGAGATGATGTTTGAATCCGAGGAGATTGATATTGATGTGAATACAGATGCGGGATATTAATATTCAAAAGCACCTTAGTTTTAGATGTATTAAACTATCGTTGAAAAAGGAGGCGGAAAGTGAGCAAAAGAAAAAAACGCAAAGAAACACCGGAAGGACTTGTAAAGCGGATGATAAAGGATGGCGTCGATTGTTCGCAGAGATACGCCAACGGAATTGTGGATGAACTTATGGAGCGTTACGACATGGTGGCATCTGAATCGCAGGATATAATCGACAGAGTCTTAGATGAATCGGAAGAAAAACTTGATTTACAAAAAAAAAGGGAGGCATATAAGAAATGAAAGCATTCACATTTACCACAAAAGCGGCAGTTGAAATTACAGCCATGGACGAAGAAGAAGCACGGAAAATATTCTGGGTAGACATTGAAGGGCAGCCGCAGCAGACCGCTTGTGACTGGATAAACGAGCACACCGATGTTACGGAAGGAAAACTAAAACAAGACCCCATTGAAATAATGCGCGAACTTATATCTATGGCGGAGGTTTGCGAGGGTTCTGAGTTTGAACGCACTGCAAAAGAATTAATTGCGAAAATCAAGAAAAATCTACCCAAGGGAAAATAAGGAGGAACGGCGAAAAGTATGTGGCTCGGGTCTGCCGGGCCGAGGAGATAAGATGACGACAAGAATCGTGAAAGTAAAAATTGTTGAAGAGGGTAAGTTTAGTCAGACCACAGCAGAGAAAAAAATTGATGGAATCATTGGCTATGGATTAAAAGACTCAGACGGCACCGACTATGGAAGGATATCAGTTTTGCGGACCAAGAAAGTGAAAGAAGCGAAAAAGAATCGGAGGGCATAATGGTAAAAGAAAAAACGTATCATTTTAAGGTTACTCTCGTGGGAACCGGGAAAAACTCAGAAGAAGCATGGAAAGATGCCACAGATGGTTTCGCGTTAGATCCCGGTCCGACACCCGAGAAAAGTGAGTATGAAATTATTCCTGAAAGGGGAAAATAGTCAATCATCCCGCTGGTAAGGTTTAAGAAAATTTAGCGGTTACCTTACCAGCGTCGGGACAAGACGGCAAAGTTCTCTCGTCAGAAAATGCCAAAATACCTTACATCTAAAACCGAAGCAAAGTATTCCCATGATGGGAACTATCAAAAAAAAAGGAGCATAAAAATGGTAAACAAACAAAAGTTTTACAGAAACGAATTCGTAGTTACAAGTTTTTCGCACAGTAAAAAGATTTCCGATTCCTGCACGAGATTATATAGCGGGAACGTAACGATAAGATACAAAGAGCACTATGGCGATGGCATTGATGGTCACGAAAAGATATTGTCATCCAAAAACAGGACGTTCAAGGTGTTTGAATTGAACCGAGGTATTGTAAAAATAGACGGCTGTCTTGCTGGTGAGTGCGGTTGCTGGGAGCATAGCGACACCTACCTTGAATGGGGATATTGTCCTGTTTGCAGAAATGTGAACTCGCCCGAAAATTCTGCCGGGCAGAAAACAGGTAGGGCAAAAAAATGAGAGTATATTTGAGATGGAAGAAAGAAATAGATTTCGGCAAGGTAAATCCCAAGGATGTCGTAAAATTTTCATTTGCCGAATTAGTGACAAGGGCAAGGGAAACGCTGGATACTGATAAATCCTTGATCGAAGAAACAACCACAACGAATTTTGAAGTTGTGAACGACAAGGGAAAAGTTCTTTATCGGGAGAAATTTTAAGGAGGACGATAATATGCCAAGATTGCCTAAATACACAGTGGACTTTGAATTCGCGGGACACATTACAGTAAAAGCAAAAACCGCAGACGACGCTGTTGAAATTGTGGAAGGGATGAGTATCGGACAATTGAAAGAGCATATTCAAAATTTCAATGTCGGCAAGAATTATGTAACGAAAGAGCCGTAAAAATAGGAGGTATAACTCATGGCTGAAACAGGGAAAAAGTTTGAGGGCGGGCAGATAGTAATGACAGCAGGAGTAAATAATCTGATAGCAAAAAACATTGAGTTTTCAAACCAAGTTGTCGGCTCACTTAGGAGACACTTCAGCGGGGACTGGGGTGACTTGGGTGACGAAGATAAAAAAGCAAACAATGATGCTTTGGTAGCCGGGGAGCGAGTTCTATCAGCATACAACGGTGTTAAAAAAATCTGGATCATCACGGAAGCGGACAGGTCAGCAACAACCGTTCTGTTTCCAACGGAGTATTAATTCCATGAAGAAATAACGAATACCAGCCCGCAGGTCTGAATGCGGGCATACCCAAATCTATAACGGTAGATTTAGGCATAAAGTCCTACCTCAAACTAAAAAAAATCAGCACAAGCGTTTTCCCTATTGACAAACTAACCAAAAAGAGATATAATATAATCAGTCAGAATTTGGGTGTTATTATACTCAATGAATGTTCAAAAAAGTTTCTCGTCGGTAATAACATCTTGTGAAAATATTATAACTTTATACACAAGGAATTTTTTGAGAGCGAGTTTATACACAATGATTTTTAAGTTTTGTTGCCGAGGAGTCGTAATGTCAAACCCCAAAAACACCATTTTACCGTCGGAGTTTCCGTCTAAGGATAACATCATTTTATCAGCAATTTTTCGTCTCAAATACACAATAGAAAAAAACCCGATTTTTGGAAATCGCCTATCTGTATAACAGCCCTTATACAGAATGAAATAAGCGTTTGAGAGGGAATCCGACGGTAGACTGGAAATGGCAGAGATAGAATAAGCGTTTTTTGGAGGTATTTATGGACGAAGACATTCTAAAATCATTTGAGAGCTACTTATTGAACGAAAAGGGTCGCAGTCCTTTAACAGCGAAAAACTACCTTGTTTCAGTTTCGCTGTTTCAGCGGTATTTGATGGGACAGTCACTTACCAAAGTGATTCTAGACAATATCCGTGGGCTCATCCTTGTGCTGCAGACTGGCACGGACGGTTCCGGAAAGAACAAGCACAGCGCATCTTCAGTTCAAGCTATCGTTTCTGCTATTAAAACATTTTACGACTTTGCAACAGATAAGAAGTTTATAGCCACTAATCCCATAACCAGCAAAATCAACCTGCCGTCACCTAAAAGAAAAGAGTCCGCATTTTTAGATCCAGAAGAACTCAGTAAATTCATCAAGTTTGTGGACAAATTAAAGGGGCGTAATAGTATTCGCGACTGTGCGATTATTCATTTACTCGCCCAGGCTGGACTGCGACTACGCGAAGTTGTGTCGCTGAACAAGAATAGCATAAACTTCAAAACGCGAGAAGTAAAATTTATCGGCAAAGGCGGGCATGAGGCGATTCTTAATTTACATTCCGAAATTACTGACGCTATCAAGAAATGGTTTGATATTCATCCGGTTGCCGACCCGTCATACGCACTATTCGTCACAAATACCTCTCGTTTCAAAATCAGGAGAATATCGCCCAGTAATATTCAGCATATTGTCAAAGTATTAATTAACAGATGTGGAATAACCAAGAACATCCATCCCCACTCATTGCGGCACTCATATGGAACGTGGCTTGCCTCAAATCCCAATAACGAACCAGTAGTAATTCAGGGATTAATGAGACATAGTTCCCTCGCCACAACAACGAAATATTTACATCTTGGCGAGAAAAGAGCCAAAACAGTAATTGATTCTATGCCGCCCCTCGGTGAGGAAAAAAAATAACTTTATGAAAACAAAAGAAGAATATGGCTTACCAGTTGTTTCACGCCAGCTTGAAGTATATAGAATATTAAAACGCAGTATTTTATCATGCAAAGTTCATCCGGACATTATAGCAAAGTACGACCACTTAAAAACTGATGAATTCGTTATCCAAGACCCACTTTGGTTCTTATCAGAAGAATTTGCTTTCCGAATTCCGCCCAATAGTCTTCCCACTCATGGTGGTAATTTCTCGCCAAACGAAATTGTGAAAAAGCATTATCTGGAAGTAAAAAACTTTTTATCTTTAAATCTTCCAGAGTGTTCTCTTGCCGAATGCTTAAAAGAACAGTTTAATACCCAAGAGTTTCAAGACAAATTTCTGGGAACAAACATATTTAACCTGACATGGCTTCCTTCAATGTTGTCGCTCAATGAGATTCTATCAATTCAAATTGCTGTTTGCGACAACATTGTTTCTGTGCTGCAATTCTTTTTGTTCGCTTATGATTCGGGACAATCCCAAAAAATGTTCGAATATTATAATTCTTCGCCAAGAAAAATATTTCAATCACATATTGAAAATGCAGCGTATCTTTACCTATCGACCGTTTGTGAATCTGCAAAGGGGAACATACCGATGAGACCGTGCTTATCATTTTTGGAAACGCTGTCCGAGGAAATTGCGGAAAAAGCATTGTCAATATATATTCAAAACGTATCAGATATTGCCAGGCTTCCGCATGTCCCCTTTAAAGTATCAGAACAACTTCAAGAAATAGTATACGCCATGATTCCACAATACGAACTTCTATTGTCGCCATCTTTTCAGTATTTAAAAAACTTTCAATGGGATACGGCAGAAGCATTAAATCGCCATGGTACCCCCGGTGAGATACGAAAGTTACCTCTAGCAATAACATACTTCTTATGTGAATTTCTTGTCAATTTTGTATCATTGCACGCCCATGGATTAATCATGAATGTCCCAATAAAATGCTGGGCAACTATTGACAAATGAAATCAAGAATACACAAAGACGGCGATGCCGTCGAGATTAACTGGAAAAAGCAGGATTTTGTGTTTGCTTGTTGCGACTGCGGACTTACCCACATCCTGCGATTTAAGATAATAAAAAACAAGTTGCGTGTCCGGGTTTGGGTGGATAAAAAAACTACCAAGCAGTTGAGGAAGAAAATAAAAAAACCGTGACTGGCGGGATTGGCAATCTCTGGCGATTATAAAAGAATGCCACTTACCAAATGGTTCAATAGAGATTGCCGTTCCCACCAACATGGATTCAGATACCAATAGGGCAGAGAAGAAAAAAATAGAAATACGGAGAACGATAATGGCCGTGGTGAAAACAGGAAAATCAGTGAAGTTAGAAACCATAGAGATGGAGCTCGCCCTGGCGGAACACTTTGATAAAAGACATAATTTAATCGTACCCAATATAAGTTGGGGCATGATGAGTTTCGGCGCAGATTTTCCTCAGTGTGACCTGCTTATTATCACGAGGAATGACTATGCTTACCAGATTGAAATAAAGGTATCAAAATCTGACTTAATCGCAGACACTAAAAAAAGGCACAATCACCTGAACGGAAAAATAAGAAAACTGTATTTCGCCATCCCGGATTATCTAAAAAACTGCGAGCAGTATATCCCAAAACACGCGGGCATTATAATCGTCGACAGCCGGTTTGTCTATACGCACCAGGGTATTGAATACTACAACTGCCAGATAGTAAGGGAAGCGGAAGCCAAAAGCGAGTATAAATTCACCGACAAGGAAAAATTCAACGTTGCTCGATTAGGATGCCTCAGGTCGTGGAGGTGGAAAGGGAACCTGTTAAAATTGATGAAAAAAAAAGGGAAAATATAAAAATGAAAGATAGATTCGGAAACAGGATAATCATTAAGCATTCCGTCTGGGACTGCAAAAACTATAAACGAATTAGCGTAACAATCGGCGACAACTGTTGGGCTTGCGGAATGAGAAAGGGTTATCCTTACTATGCCCAGCCGGACAAGAATTGTGAAAATTTCAAAATAAAGAGCAAAAATGAAAAGCAATAGAAAAATAAAAGATAAACTTAAAACAATAAATGAGATAAAGAGAAAAGACGAAGATAATTCTCTCTTTTATTGTTGGTCGAAACTGCCGGAATACATACAAAAAGATTTTATTTCATGGTGCGAGGAATACATGCAGGTAAGCCATGCGGAATGTTATGGCGGATGGGCTTTCGGCTGGAGTAAATACCATGAACAATATATTTTATTTTTGAAATGTAAGTGAAAGGATTTACTCGAATAGGCGGAGGAAATAAATGGCAGAAGACAAATGGCTTAATTTTATTCTGAAGGAAGAAAAACCAAAAACAAAGGTTTATTCCGTTATATCCAAATGCGATGGCAGCAAGTTGGGAGAAATCAAATGGTATCCGCAATGGCGGCACTATTGTTTTTTCCCTGCGATTAAAGTTGAAACGGTTCACTCAGACAGATGTCTTCTTTCAATCTTTGAATTTATCAGCAAATTAAATATGGAGCATAAAAAAAAGATATGAAATTAGAAGAATATAAAAAAAATAAAAAACTCGTTGGACAAGTGGTTGAATGCCTGTCCGAATACAGCCATTTTAAGCGGACTCAGTTTTCCGAGTGCCGCAAGGATTGCGGGGTATTTAAAATGTGCAACAAGATTTACTTGCAAGTTAAAAAAGGACATGCCCGAGGCTGGGCAATGCTGCTATTGGACGACGCAATCGTTGCTTTTGGACCGATAGATAAGATGGATGTAAAACCAAAAATTTAATTTTACGGGAGCGAATATGAACGATACTTTTTCAGATTGGGAACAAGCGATTGCGACTGAATACAATACTAAACCCATCAAGGTGCGGACCATATGGGCAGTAGGTCAGGGCATCTTAAAAAATATACGCCCGAAAAATGATTTAGCACGAGAATACCTTACAGATTCCGGCAGGCTGACCATCAAAGGCAAAGAACTCTATAGTGCTGCCGAAAAAGCAAGGCGGGCTGCGATAACAAAATCGCTTAAGAGTCTTTGCTCCGATGGAGAAGGCATCAGATAAAAGGAAACAATAAGCGGGGGTTCTAATGGCAGGGCAAGAACATATTTATTTACAGAAAATAGCCCAGGTGAAACTTCATTACATGGGCTGTCGAATCGTTTACCCGGAAGTCTACACGGAACACAACGGACGTCTCGATGCCGTTGGGGCAAGGTTAACCAAGTCAATTATTGATAGGATTGAAACTATCGGGATAGAAGTGAAAATAAGCCGGGCGGACTTCTTCGGCTGGAAACAAAAAGCGATTGCTTCGCAAGGTGCGGGCTGGGGTGGTATTGATGAAAAAGAATTGGGTGTAAATTACCGATATTTCTTAACTCCGCCGAACCTGATAAAGAAAAGCGAACTATACTTCGGGTGGGGACTAATGACCTTTGACGGCAAAAGAGTAAAAACAATTATAGAAGCTCCAAGAAAAGAAGTTGATAATAACATTGTCCTATTTTGGCTGGCAGACCACGCCTGTAATTTGTTTCACACCCAAAAGACAGGACTTATGGACGGCTACGATTGGATAACTTATGACAGGATAGACAAGGGAAATCCGCGCGAAAAATGAGTAAAAAAACAAGCGAGTTAAACCCGTATAGGAGGAAAGATGAAGATGAACATGCAGTATTTGCCAATATTTGTAGACGCAGATATGGTCAGGTGTGTTTTTGTGAAAGATGTCCTGTTTAAGTTTAAGGGCATCGGCAAAACTAAGGGTTTTTATCAAAAAACATGGATTATTGGTGACAGGCGGATAATGGCACTGGACGACTTAAAATTATTATGGAAGATTGCAAGAAAGTGTCATAACGGGCACATCGTTATTAAAGAAGTAAATAAAAAACTTAAAAAGGAATATCCGTATTTTTGTCCTACTTGCAACGAGAACATGTATGCGATTGAAACAAAATTTTAAAGAGGTAAAATGAAAATCAGCAAAAAAAATTTGAAAAAAGGAATGACTGCCATCTTTGATGGCATACTCGGCAGCATGTCTACCAAAGCCAAAGCAGACCCGCTGTTCGCCTATCTCTCCAGCAAGAAAGAATGGCTCGGTGATCCTGAAGATATGAACGTGATGATTTTTCACGACCTTAATAACATTATTAACGAGGTCGTAAAAAAGACGCTTGGTGTTAATGACCATATTATTTGCAATATCTATACGGACTGGAATCTGTTTGACCTTCATGTTACAGAGTTGTGTTCCAGATTGTATGGTCCGGCTTGTTGTGCCGACCGCGGCCGCTTCATTGTAAAAAGCTTTATCAAATACCGCATAACAAAAAAACTTCCCGTTTTTAATCCGAAACCCGAGAACTATCATCATCCGGAAACAGGAACACCAAAACAGTGGATGGCGTTTGTTGAGAGTATCGACGACCTGAAATATGGGGATCCGCGGAGATATCTGGTGGCATACAAAGACTTAATTATGCCCGACAAAAAATCGCGGCATAAAATAAAAAATGCGAACAGAAAAAAAGGGGGTGCTGTTCATGGATAACGAAAAGAGCAAAAAGGTTGTAAGAAAAGTGGTTGTTAAGGGAAAAACATATACTATTACCAGTATATTTAATGATGACAAAAAGGCTCAAGACGAATTCTGGAAAATTTACATCAAAAGCGTTTATGACAACGCACTTGAAAAATTCAAAAAAGACAACCAAAAAATAGAAAAAAAATAAACGGACTACAAGAGGAGCGAAAAACTTATGGAAACATCAACTATCACAAGAATACCAGAAGCACAAACAGAATCATACGGATCAGAGGAACCAGAGGGAATGGGATTCCGCTGGCTGTGTATTGACAGCAAGAATATTGTCCATCATATCCCCTCAAGAATGATAGATGATCATGTTAGAGATAAACCAATTTACCTGCCTAAAACATATGGGAATAAGTTAATCACTTTATTGGTTACATATACACATAAAAAAAGAATACTCACAAAATTTGTGAATGTTTCTATTCAGAGCACATGGGAAAAAGCAAAATCTGGTAAAATAAAACCACTTGAATCAGTAGATATTAGCAAAGAATTTGAAAGGTGTTTCAATGAACAAGATGCCAATAAGCATCTTATATTTGAAGACGACGTGGCATATATTGTTCCGTCAGGGGAAAAACGCAGACGACTCGATATTCGTCAGCGGCAATCGTTAGCAACTTATTTGGAGAACTGGTCGCCTATCGCTTGGAAAAATTCCGAACGCGTAAAATTCTTGATTTTGAAAGCCGGGTGTGAAAACATAAAAACTTTGGGCGAAAAATAACATTCTAATTTCTTGAAAAATGAAAAATAAAATATACCTGAAAAATATTGACGGCTGGACATACATCGTGAATCCGGATAGCAAGATGAACAGAAAATCTGTCATCGGTAAATATCTGTGGTTTAGCAGTAATAAAAAAGCATTGATGTCGATGGCAGAGGATATACTGGTTAAATACGGATTACTGTACGCCAAAGTCCCGCAAAGCGATATCGCTCGTAATAATAGTTTCGTGCTCTGCATTTATGATATCGGGCCAAAACTTAAACACGAATTGGCGAAATATTCCGATGATGTAATTCTTTATCGGTATTGGAAAAGCGAGGCGGACACAAACGCTAAAAAATATTCATCATCTTTTTAGAAGAAAAGAAAGAGGTAATAGTAGCCATCGCCAGCAAAGGTGGTAAGGAGAAAAAAGAAATGACACGTCAAGATAAGCAGATAGTCACCAAGGCGATAGCAAAAGCACAGGGTGCGGGCTGGATGGAAAATTACCGGATTGAATTCCGGGGAGACGGGATTTGCCTAGTATATCGCGGCCTGGGCATCGAGCAGGTATTCAAAAGCGTTAACGATATATTATTCGGCGTCGGGTTCATGAAAGCATTCTGGGGCTGGGGAGATTTCTTCTGCCCGAAATGCGATAGCAGCGACATCAACCCCGTCTCGTACGGCTATATATGCAACGGGTGCAATAAATCGATAGAACCGGTGCGCATAGTAAGATGGAAATATCACCCGCAGAAAATGCTTTTTGTTAAAGACCGGCTGAAATACATAAAAAAGTTTTTATAGGAGAAAAGCGTGAGCGAAATAAAATTCAGGGCCATAATCGAAGAGAAAAATACCACGATTTATTTTAACCTGCAGGACATAATCAATCCAGCGCCGGCGGACAATATCCGCAACATACTTCTACCTTGGATGCGGGCGGGTGGCAAGCCCGACAGAGGATTAAACCTGGCGGACAAGGGCGGAAAAGATATCTACGAGCGGGACTTATTGGGACACAATAAAAATATTTACGAGGTCAAATACGATATTGGAACTGCCAGATTTGTTCTCGTCAATATAGAATTGCCGACATTCAAGCAGACCGGTGCGTGGTTGAAAAATGTAAGAAAATACATTTCAATCGTCGGTATCGCAGAAAAAGAAATCGGAAAACACAAAACCTGCATAATCTGTAAAATCAAAATGGAGTACGCTGAAGGGCTATACACATGTCCAAAATGCGGTAGCGTGGATTGAGTAAAACGGAGGTCAAAATGAGCGAAGATAAAACAGAATCTGCATTTATCACGGCATGTAAATCATTAAGTAAACTCAGTTGGATAAAATTAGATACCGGAAATATGTCTGGGATAGTCGATTCCCGACACTGGGTTGAAATCCGCTGCGATGCGAATAAAAATATTACAGTTGAAGAAAGCAATGCAATAGTTGACATGCCCGCCATACCGATTTTATCTATAAATTTGTCTATCAACGTAGAAGATGGTGGGATGAGTAAATTCTTTTTCTTGTCGAGAATTACTCAAATACTCGCGAGGTCACAATACACAGACATAGCCCAAGCGATGCCAATATCTGAAAACGGGAAAATGGTGCCAGTAAAAAAACACTTAAGAATGCCAAATATAGAAATTAATGTTGAGCCACTTTCAGAATCCGTAAAAACAGTTCAATATTATCCATGGATGCCGCTTAGTATTGCATATGCGTCCAATTTCCTGACTGTGTTGTTTTTCGGGGGCGGGTTTGACAACGGAGTCGACATAGAATATGCAACCAACAGCCAAGAATCAATAGAGATATTGGACGAAGAAATCGCGGGGATAGAATCGTTCTTTCTCGCAATGTCGGATGCGGCGAAGATAATAAAAGATTACGAAGAAAAGCCCGTAAGCGTTTTCCCTGCAATACAAAAGATGTTCGCTAATCAGGGAATACGCCTATCTATTCCAATCGCCAATCAGTGGCACTTAAAAGAAGATGTGATATAAATGGAACGCCAAACAAAACTTTTTTCCGGAGAAAAATTAGAAGCATATACACCTACCAAATCGGCACTCATCCCAGCATCGGGTGGGCGTATCAGCTGGGCATTCATGAAAAAACCCAAAAACCAGTTACCCCAAGAAAACCCAACAAATCTGTTAAAAGAAATTATCGAGCACCAAGACGACGCCGTGTGCGACACGAGGAATTGGAAAGCAGATGGTCCTACTGACGCCGCTATTCTCGACCGCTATGAAAAGGCGGGTATTGGCAAAGACGATTACCCTAATGTTTCAGGCAGTCGCCTGTTCGGTCTTATTCTTCCCGAGCTGAAAAAAGCACGCGTTCCCGATGAGGCAGTCCTTGGAGCATTTCAAAAAGCATTGCTGAATATGAAAAGACATATTCAATCCGTCGAGAAGTGTATGGATACTTCGCTATCCTGCTATTACACGGACGATAATAAAACTCTTTGGCTCGGGCATTTTAAAAGCGAGTATAAAACATATCTCGCTACTTGCAAGTTTGCCAGGTGCCAGCCAAAGACATTGAGACAATGCCATCTGACTGCGATTGACAATGCTATTGCCGTTCTTAAGGACAAACCGAAGTGGTTGCAAAATTCCACAACCTTTGCTAAAACCGAAAAACAAAAAGCGGCTGCGGCAGAAAAACGTCAGAAAGAGATTGTCGCTATAAATCTCAATTTGGAAAGGATTGAAAAAATCCGCGAGGTTTTGGCTTGCCGGATTGGGGCGGGAAAAAATAATCAGGATGCAGATGTCAAATCTGCTCCGAGGAGGAGAAATGCTGAAAAAAAGTAAAAAGAAAAAAGTTAAAGCAGTCAAGTTGGCGAAGGCAAATATCAGGATTAAAACAATTACGGTGCCGGCTACTTCTGTTCCGGTGCAACTGCCTGTCCCGAGCGTGGCGACAATCGGTGCTCTGCCAACTTTAGTGGACACCTTGTTGTCTATAGAAGGGAATCGGGTGGGCGCCCAAAACCGGATTACCCATATTGCTAAACATGCCAAGGAAGATCCGGAAACAGAGGAAGTATTCAGAAGGCTTGTCCAAATTGAAGACTACCTTACAAAAAGAATCGGAGATTATGTTAAGGTTCATCCAGCATATCCTTGGTATTCACGAGTGAAAGGCATCGGACTGGAAAATATTGCTAAAGTTGTGGGCTTGGTTGATATCAACAAATGCCCGCACGTTTCCAGTCTCTGGCAGTTCGCTGGCTATGGTAAAGATAAAGAGACCGGCGAAACTCAGAGAAGAGAGAAAGGCAAAAAACTTTCTTATTGCTCGCAGCTTCGCATGACTTGTTGGCGACTGGGTTCTTCCTTGCTCCGCGCCAATGGGAAGTTCAAAGAATATTACGATAAGGAAAAAGAAATTCTTGTCCAGAGATTCACAAACGAAGGCAAGAAAATTGTTCCGTCTGCAGAACTGCCGAAAGTGAACGGCAAACATGTCGAAAACGACAAAGTGATTGCCGAAGGACACATCCATGCGATGGCGTTCAGAAAAATGATAAAATTATTTCTTCAGTTTCTCTGGCTAGAATGGCGCAAGGGCGTAAATCTACCAGTTTCAGAACCTTATGCTATCGGAAAGCTCGGACATCAGCATTTGCTGAAGCCTGAAGAATTCTGCGATAAGGTAACAGAATCTATTGATAGGGAACCTAAAGAAAACTGACATAATAGTGTTCCGTCTTTACGGACGGGGCACTATGTTTTTAAACGAGCCGGGGCGTATGAGTAATCCATTTATTGAGAGCGAGCCATTGGTTATGAGAAATCCAGGCAAGTCAAGCGAGTCGATGTGAAAGAGTAGCCCAAGAAATGTAATCGAGCCAGTGCCAGTGAGAAAACCAGTCTGCCTGAGCGAGCCACCTTGTGCGAGGAACCCAAAGGGCGAAAGCGAGTCATAGAATTTGATTAATCCAAACATCGCGAACGAGCCACGCTAGTTGAAAAAAACCAAATGAAAAAAGCGAGCCAGTCTTTGAGAGGAATCCAACTTATCAGAGCGAGCCGGTGCATAAAAGGAATCCAAAATAGCAGAGTGATATATTATCCTTGAAAAACCTAATGGTTGGCGCGAGCCATAGTTGAGAAAAATCCCAGAATATAAAAGCGAGCCAGACATTGTGAATAATCCATTCACGACGAGCGACGAACCTGCGGCGGTCTTAACCGGTCGCCGTATGTTTTATCTTAAATAATATTAATTGAAGTTTATTATTAAAATTAGAGCGTGCTTAATTTTATCAAGCGCTTTTTTTGATGTTTGCTTTTGCAATAAAGATATGTTAATCAGTAGAATCGCGGTTAACATGGCGGGGAGGTGATTGGCTATGAAAACATAAATTCTTAAGTATTGGTTTTGAGTTTGTTTAATTAAGAACAAATCATATAGATGATGTTATGAAAAGCCCATGGGGTGTTTCTGAAAATCAGAGACGCTCTGTGGGCTTTTTTTTGCCCCTACCTGTATTGACAGGGTTTCTATGTCACCCAAAGCACATAGGATATTCCGGAATATTTAAGTTGTTTTCGGGAGACGAAAAAAAGGAGAATACTCATGCCAAAAAGAAAATTCGTGGTAGTTACTGATGCAGGATATACACAGCTGCCGTATAAGTCGTTGGGCGGTGGGGCCGAACCCGTAACCGTTGAGAACCTGCAAGTTCTTTTCGCGGGCGAAGCCGTAAACTCGACCGATGCCCTAATCCAGTGCCGGAACAACTGGGCGGGATATGATTTACAAAGTACGAAACTGACTGTTTACGAGGTCGTGTCAGAAGAGTCCGAAGAATTTTAAGAAAGGGGTGGTATACGATGAGTATATATGATGACATAGAAAAAAAAGTGAAAATACAACTGGAAGAATCAAACAAACAGTCAAAGAAGGATTTCAATTCTGAATGCGAGCATGTTTGGATTGATGGTGCCGGCAGTTACTGTATGCTCTTTCAGGGTGTCAAGGGATTCGGGAAATACCAAAGAACGGATTGCTACGGACACCAGCGTCGATGCTCTCATACCAATAAATTTAAAGCGGAGGTGGTGTCCAGTGATAATCACAGACAAGTTGGTCCTGAATAAACCATCAGCAATTGTTCTGCAGGAAGAACGGGACGACATATTCAAAAAGCTTGAATCTGAATTAGCGATGTATGACACTGCCGTGGGCTTGGCTGCTGTCCAAATCGGAATCCATAAGCGAGCTTTTGTTATGAAACTCTTAAATGGCAAGATTCTAAAAGTTTGCAATCCTGTGATATTGGAATCCGGCTGCATCAGAAAAGATTGCAATCCGAAGAAAATGACAAAAGACATGAGCATATTGGTTGCCGAAGGATGCCTGAGTTTTCCCGGGAAATCGTTCTTGGTTAAACGTGCGACATACGTTCTTGTCAAAGATGACATTGGCGGAACTTATGCTTTGGAAGGCAAAGAAGCCCAAGTGTTTCAACATGAGTATGATCATCTTCAGGGCATAACTTTGCTTGACATAGGGTACAAAACATCCAGCATCGGCAGGAATGATCCGTGCAAGTGCGGTAGTGGCAAAAAATACAAGAAGTGTTGTCTGAAATAATTTTTCAATATTTTGGACAATTAAAATTCAAGCGTGTTAGATTATCCTATACACGCTTTTTATTTTATGGAAAAGGAGGCGGTAAAAATGAACGAATCAAAAAGCAGTGGAACAAATTGCGTGGGTGAACCTCGCAATGAATATGGATTCTGTGTCGGTGCTGGCGGGCAAGGATCATGCCGTGAGCCTGTTCCAACAAAAGATGACCTGCTTCGCCGTGTAACAGCGGCAAGAGTATCAACCGCACATCTCGGAGGTGAATGAACATGGTCAAAGTTGGTGATGTAATGTCAGGTTTTTTATTGAAACTCGTTCGTGCTGTTGCACTGAGACAAAAATATTCATTCACAGTTTTAGAGTTCGTAAACGATTACGACCATGTCCGGGTTTTACGTGATAATGCTACGGAAGATATTGTTCCGGTCATATCGATACTGCCTTCGGAAGAGGAGGTGGCTGCCAGTGGACATTAGTTTTACAAGCAAGGAGACAAAAAAATTTCTCCTGTTGCAATTTGAGTTGAAAGGCCCGATAGCACCCGATACACTTCGCGGACTTGAACGCAGAGTCCCGAAAGTTGTTTCGACAAAAGGTGTTGTTATAAGTGGCCGAGGACCAACGTGGTTGTATTGCACTCTGGTTCATGTCTATCATCCAGCTTTATGGGTCGCAGTTTTTGACCCGAGAATTGGTGGGGGCGTGGTGGTTGCATCGCACACACCGCAGACGACAACGGGTGACATAATTCCCGTGTCGATATAGGGAGGAGAAATTTATGTTGATTAGAGCAGGTCGTGCTATCGAAATGGAAGCAAGAAGAAGGAAATACACGGTTGAGGAAATGCTGGCTATCCGCGCTGTTGAAAATCAGGAAGACGCAGAGGATGAGTTTGGCTATACTTTCGTTCACACGTTTAAAAGACTGTTGAACCAAGGGTTGGATAATTTGCTAAGGACAAGGCAGCTGTGCGTGGCTGAACCGAAAGCAAAATACTCAGCTACTGCCATACCGGATACTACTGATGTTGCAAAATTGCTTAGCAATCATTTTGCAAACAGGCGTATTCCTCGGTAATCCTGAAAAAGTGAATTTAGAATAAACCCCGCCATTTCTGAACACAGATTATATACTGTGTTTTTAAGGAGATGGCGGGCTTAGTTTTTACAAAAAAGACGAACACAATTAGAAGTATGGGTGTTCGCTTTTTAATTTGGAGGTGTTTTATGAAAATTAATGCTTATAAAGTTTTGATTGGTTCAAAAGATTTGAAGGAGTCATCGCTTGTTCGTGTTTTTGCATTAACAGAAGGCGATGCCGCTGTTCAGGCGAACAAAACAATTCGTTACAGGACAGGCAATGTGGTTGAATCCATCGTCTGTGAACAGAGGGGGATATATAATGCATAACAAAAAAAATGTGGTGATAGAACTGGACGATTTGGACCTTCTTGCTGATACTCCGAACATAGAAGAAGATTTAAGAAAAGAAGGTATCTTTTTTGGTCCGGACATTCCGATGCTGGACAGGGACATATACGGACGCGTTCTCCCGTCTGGTTCGTCTGATAACCCATTCAAAAGAGAGGGTTTTAATGACTGAACTACTTGAGGAATCCCTGAGATTTCAAAGACGCATTCGTCATAAGAACCAGATATTCGTCGACAGCATTGTATGTTTTTTGTTTGAGCACGCGTGGATTATCGTTCCGATTGTGATGGCAATTGCTATACAAGGATGTAGTAGTCCAATACGCCCTGCGTATTGATCCATTTTTGACAGCGGGGCGAATTGGCGGAAAGACGTCAATTCGTCTCGCTGTTTTAATTGCGGAGGTATTTGTGAAAAAAGCAAAAGAGTATGCTCAAGAATATATCGAAAAAGTATTCCAAAAAAAGGAAAACAAGGAGTTTGTTTTAGGTGACACTTTGATTTTCGGATTTTTTAAGGATTTTGAAGCCATAAGAAAGGCGAGGAATATTGATGCCGTTTTTGGAACCAACGAAACCGTGATACCTATTCTAAAAGAGCTTAACGCAAAGTGGCACAGTATGGCAACCCGCATTAATAAACACATAGTTTCTGTATCCTCGGGCCCGGAAACAATAACGATAATTAATCCCGACGGATATAAAAACCACATGATAGCGATTATGCCTGAATTACAAAATATGTCGTGGTGAAACGGCTTAAAAATTTCTAAAGGTTTTTTTTGTGGCAGGTGTAGACCAAATTGAATAAAGGAGGTCGCATGGATAACCCTGTAACGAAAGAGCATTCGCGAGAAATTGGATGGATGATTGATAGGGCGGTGTCTGAAATTATTGATTACGCGAACACGCACAGGCTCGATATGGCAGCAACTGCCGAGGCTGCAGAAAATCGCGTGCGATGGAAAATGCAATAACTTTTTTTTAATTTCACAAAGGAGGTATGCCGTGAAAAAAATGTTGAGCGTTTTGTTTTTGTTGTTGAGCACCTATGCCCACGCTCCCACGCTTACCGATGTTGTTGACCGTTGTGTTATCCTTGCCTCGGAAGAGTTTAAATTAAATCCTATTTTTGTTAAAGCGATAATAAAACTCGAGTCCAATGGCAATTGGTTTGCGGTTTCTCATAAGGGCGCCATCGGTATTATGCAGGTAATGCCCACGACAGGGAAGGTGATTGCAAAGAAACTGGGGATAAAGTGGGATGGTGATACTCTTTTTATTCCGGAATACAACATCCGGATCGGATGTTATTATTATGCGGCGCTTCGGAAACAGTTTAATGATGAATACTGGGCAATCGCGGCATATTTTAACGGACCTCGTGGTGCAAGAAAACTTAAGAAGAAGAATCTACCAAGTTTGTACGCCACGAGAGTAATCGAGATAGCAGAAAAGTCCGATTAGCAGTAGCAACTCAGTCTAAAAATCTGGCGAGGGGGAATTTTACGATGAATGCTTTAAAAGTTATTCCCAAAGAACTCCGACCCCTCGCCGTAGAAGCGAGGAAATATAAGGGTACGGAGGAGAAAGCGAAAAAACCTCTTTTAACCATAAAACAGTTCACAAAAATATTACGAAAACGCTTCGGCGATAAAGTGCCGCTGTATCATGGCACAAGCAAAGAAGTCGGAGATGCTGTTGCTTCCGGCGACGAACTGGACGGATCTCGGGATAGTAACAGAGGCAGCTGGGGTTGGCGTGGCGGACTGTTTTTCACAATTGGAAAGCCTGATTACAAAGGCCGCGGCGTAGTTCTTCGGTATGACGTGCCGACCGACCTGATTATGCAGATAGGCGAAGTTGATCCAGACGACATAAGAATCAGCGACGTCCAATTTGAAAAAGTTTTTAGAGTAGCCGCCGATGAAGTGGACAGTGATGAACGCACCCTCAACAAGATGCTTCTTCAGAATAGCGAGTTGATGGGATTACCCTTAATGTTTCGTGGCGGCTTCCATGTTGAGTTTACCGCAAAAGACGGCAGTTTTCTCATGCCGCACAAATATTTTGTTGAAGCCAAAGAGTCCCGCGGGTGAATACGGGACAACCCGCGAATAATGGAGGTCATAATGTTTAATACTAGACCAGGGTCGTCAATGCTGCCGTTTTTATTGGCGTTAGGATCAATGGCTACAGGCCAGGATATGCTTGGTTTTTCACGGAGTTCTATCCAGAAACCGGATTGGATAGACAGTATAGATATAGTCGCGGAGATGGAACTTATCGAACAGAAAAAAAGTTCTCTGTCTGAATCTAAGCAGCAAGTAGTTATTTCCGCGTATACACGCAGGCAAGCGAAAATGAAATCCGCTGAAGATAAGCGGAAAAGGAAATGCTTGTTGAGACTAAAAGCGAAATCTAATGGATAATTTTCTTGATGACTTATGGCCAGCAGCCTGCGGTTTTTTCAAAATGAAAGGACAGGCATATTGCGAAAAGAATAAAGTTTGGTTACAGCAAAAAGACATGAAAACAAAATGCTCACAATGTTCAGAGAATTTTCGGAGGAAAGATGATTAAAAAAGCACAAAAAAATAATAGTGTTGCGGACAGTAAGGGTGATTACCGGCCGTCTACCACGGTCAAGGTAATTACAAAAAGCAACCACTATGATTGGGTACAGATAAGCATGTTGAAACATTACATCCGCACAGGATATATAGTTTCTTTGGCGGAATGAGTAAACCGAGGAGGTGAAACTCGTGAAAATACTTGCCTTCGATGTGGAATCGCTTCGGGATCCGAATGTGGTTGGATGGTCAAACCACGGGGCCCACGGAATATCTGTCTTATGCTTATGCGATGTCTTAAGCGGACCGACAGATGTCGATTTAATGACGCGGTATTTCGACCAGTTTGAGAATAAACCCTCTTATGGCGAGGTGCCGGCTGCAAGAGACTTGAAACGCATCTGGACATACACAGATCCAATACTGAAACATCGCGATGAAATTATCTCGCATTTCGAATCTGCGGATATGATAGTCGCCCACAATTCTTTCAGTTATGACTATCCAGTTTTATCCTGTGCGCTTTCGCTTGACTGCACTCGCTTTAAAAAAAAGACGATGGACTTTGCGAATACAATCTTTTTTAAGCATCGCTGTCGCGTTAGCCTGGTCAACATTATGAAAAGAATGTTTCAAAGAAAGTTCATTAAGTCACTTAGCGGAGCACTTACTGTTCCGTATTGGAACTCCGGTGATCCTGCGAAAAAATTACAGGTAATAAATCATTGTGAAACCGACGTTTTGTGGTGTGCATACGCCTGGCTAGGAATGTTGCAAGACACAGTCTACGAGAAAGGCCTGCCCGTATCCGGACGAGTTCACTTTATCAACGGTGCCGAGATGAATCGCCGGCAACAAGGACTTCCGCCTAAGGCGAGAATTTTAGGAACTTGCTTGATTCCGTATCCGCAGTCATTAAGAGACTGGCTTTCGCCGAAAGTGACAAAGAGAAAACAGACACAGTATACCCTGAATCATGAAGTTCACAAACTGATTCAGCCGTCCCGCCAGCCAGAATTGTTCCCGATGGCAGTTGTTACTTCGAACCTGACAATGTTAATACACCAGCCGCATATATCCGGCGATTCGCTTTCTCTGACGAATGTTTCCGCCTGATTAAAATTAAGTTGACTTATTAACCTGTTTAGGTTATAATGATTTGAAATTATTGGAGGAATAAAATGAGCATAAAGCTTTACGCCAAGATGTATTTAGGATTTACGTCAATTAGTCCGCTATTGAAAGAACATCCTGATGTCAAAAAGCCCAATCCTGTGTATGTTAAAAAGATTTGGAGTTTAAATCCCACGAAGCATAAGTTCATTCCATTACCCGAAGCACTCAAAAAATATGACGAATATCTAACAGTATTTGTTGAATCACGGGTTAGAGATTTGACAGAATGGAAATCGTTTGAAGATTGGCTAGCCACTGAAATATAAAAAGTATTATCAATTGCCCAGAGGATGTAATCTAATGACCAAATACGAAAAAATTTGCAAAATTGAATGTAAAAATAAATGCAAGGGCAAGGGATTTTTCGGTTGCGTAAGTTGTAAGCGTAGTTCGGACTGGTGCGGAAAAATGGTAGAAAAATATTTCAAAATATGAAAACCGCAGAATTCATTTATCCCAAACTAAATTTCTACAGGCGAAAAGGAGAACCGATGAAAAAAGTTACAGCAGAAACAAAAAAGTTAAAAAAATACGAAAGAATCATCAATGCGGTCGCGGGCTATTGCTGCCGTGTTGAAAACCGTGCAGTTGATGGAATATACACGGAAGATGAGGGTAGAATCGCGACAGCGGTGTTGAGCATTATCAACAAAACGAGGTGACATATGTCAAATTTCAAATGTCAACGATGCGGGCAATGTTGCGATGGCTCAACCGGAATCGGCTGGGTAGAAATATTTAAAGGTGACATAAGAAAGTGGGAGCGGGAAAGTATATTTAAAAGCCTGTTACCCAAATTGAATACCACAGATAGTCTTTCACCTTCCGGCTATATTATCGATTTTAGTGAGCATAACGACCGATGCCCGTTTCTACTGTTCGGACAAATGACTTGTTTGATACAACAAAAATATGGCAAAGAAATGAAGCCGTCTGTGTGTTCTCGTTTTGGAACGAATAGAAAGACACTGCAGTATTGTGCCGTAGCAAAAAGTATCGGAGGTGTGAAATGTTAATTTGCAAAGCAAAAACGGTCGAAGAAGCACTGACAATATCGGACGCGAAAGGAATACCACGCAACCGTGTTTTGGTCCGCATATGTATGGACGGAGTAGAAATCCATAATCCATCTGATGATATACTTGCTGAAATAAAACTTTGGCGATCGGACTGGCAGGATTTGCCTCGTCGTCCGTCAAAGAATGGGGTAAGTTACAGGTGAGGACACTATATAATGCAAATAAAAGAAATTAAAAAAATACTCAAAAAAGAATATGAATTGCTGAATGATAAAGTTATATTCGGTAAGCATACCGACACCAAACTGAATGCTAAAATGGTTAATGATGGAAAAATAAAAGAAGTATATTTTGCACTGAGAAAAAATACCGACAGCAACGATTCTTACGAACTGCTACATGTCTGGTATTATTAATTTTTAAGGAGGGCAAATAACAATGTCAGATTTTTATGCAAATGCGAGATCAAACTATTTCAAAGTTAAAAACCCCACAAAATTCAAAGAGTTTTGTCAAAAATATGAATTGGGGATTATAGAAAACGACAAAGACAAAACGAAAGTTGGGTTTACCGTTGATGCCGATAAGGGACGCATACCGGACGGTGAGGCAAATTCAAAAGGCGATTATGTCGAAATTAATTTTGCCGCAAAACTTGCGAAACATCTCGTTGACGGCGAAGTCGCTATTATTATAGAAGCTGGAAGTGATTCAAGGATGAATTATATCAACGGTTACGCCGTCGCAGTTAATTCCAATGGTCGAACTGTCAGCGTAAGTACAAACGACATTTACGATAAAGCAAAAAAGGCATTTAAGGTAAAAACAATTACCGCCGCAGAGCGTTAAAGGGAGGGAGCATGGGCACGAAGTTAGCAGAACTAAACCGGGTATTGCTGGTAGGAAGACTTACTCGGGATCCGGAAGTAAAGGATCTTGAGAACGGACAAAAGGTGGCGAATATAAGTTTGGCCGCGAACAGGTCTTACAAGAAAACGGGTGAAACCGATTACACGAAGGAAGTAACGTATGTTCGCTGCACCGCATGGGGTAAAACTGCGGAACTGGTGGAGAAATATTTACACAAAGGCGATGCCGTACTTGTGGAAGGTTCGCTTGTTTCTAATCAGTGGGAAAAAGACGGGCAAAAGAGGACTTCTCTTGATCTCAGGATAAAAACTCTTCAATTTCTGTCAACGAAAGACGACAAAAATCCTGAAGAGACCCCGGGCGAAGAAGTTCCGTCTGACGAGAGCGTTGGCGGCGAGACAACCAGTTCGAGGAAAAAGAAAAAAGACGAAGTGCCGTTCTAAATTACCGGCAGATTAAATATAAGAAGGGTATCTGGAATTTTCAGATGCCCTTCTTTTTTTCACAAGAGGAGGAACATGATATCAAATGCAATCGTGTACATAGCAATATTTTTCGCGAATGTGGAAAATGCAATTTGCGGGATATTTCGTCAGAGGATATTTATGGGTACGCCGAAACCATATAAAATCCGCTCGCTCGGTATCCGGAATGGAGCATTTAATCCTAACACCGCCATTCTTTGCGAACCAAAGCCGGAATACTTGTCCTCGCCAAATACCGACATAACGACAAAACTTTCTGATATGAAAACAGGACTTACGATTGTCAATGAAAGTTCTCTATTAGATGGCAGGGGAAACTTTCCCCATATATCAGAATAAGATTTTAATTGTCTCGCAACGCACGGTCTTTGACAGTTCTCTCCGCGAAGAACTGTTTTTTTTATTAAGAATAAACCCCGCCATTGCTGATGATAGATTATATTCTATTCTCTTAAGGCGATGGCGGGATTATTTTTTAGCATAGAAGACAGAGCCTAAAACATTCCTGTTCACCATCAGAAAATGTTTCTGTCCCTGTTTTCTACTTTTCTTTTACTTTTCCTCAGAATTTCTTTCCGACGGTAAAAAAGACGTTCAGATTTCTTTAATTTTTCTTGAGGAGTTCATTATGGGAATGTCACAAAGCAAATTAAACACGTATGTTAGATGTCCTCATCTTTATAAACTTTTATATATTGACGGCATAAAATTCGTCAAAACCGTGCCTTTATTGATAGGCATAGTGGCACATAAGGTTATGGAAAATTGCGGAAATCTTTTACCGCAGAAAATGAACGTCAGGCAAATATATTCTGACGCCGCCAAGTCGATAATTAACGAACTCGGTCTTGGCTTATCGAAACAGCAGTATGCGGAGATTTATTATCCTGTCATCTCTATGCTGGATGTTTTCTATTCCAACTATCCGTCGAACAAACCGCTGGCTGTTGAAAGAAAATTTAGCCTTCCGTATAAAAATCTAACCATGACCGGCGTGTTCGATGTGATTGACCAAGAGGCGAATAAACTCTTTATTTTAGATTATAAATCCGGGAAATTCATGGCATCCGACTGGCTATCGCTTCTAAGTTCGTTCCAAACGGTCATCTATCAGTGGGCGGCTGAACAGATTTATGGCAAACCCTTTACAGTGAAATATTGGTGGTTGCGCTGGGACGAAACGCGCACACTTAATATAACCTCGGAGATTCGTGCCAAAACATTTCGGAAAATAAGCAACATCGCTGTCAAAATCAATCGGTGCGAATTTGAGCATAATCCGAGTTCGGCGTGTCAGAGCTGTCCTGCAATGGCCACGTGCATACCCGGACAAAAATTTATTGTCGATAATACTCGCATCTGCCGGAAACTGCCAGAGCCCTTGCTAATATAGCGAGCATTACCGGGTCAGACGAAATTTAATTTTTTAAAAAGGAATTTTTATGAAAAACGATATAAACGATATTGTGGGAGTATTTGTCAATTGGTTGAAAATATCTGGATGTGATAGCTTCCGGTCAGAAAGGGGTCCCAACGGTATGTACTATCTGACGCCTTTTAACACCGTGACGAAACATCTCGTTCGTGAAAAAGAAATGTTAGCGACGGAAGAAGAGTTTCACAAAATTAAAAAGGCGACAACGAAACAACTTTACGCCGTATGTTTATATTTTGACCCTTCTATTAAAGATGCTTCCCATATTATTCGTGGCATAAGTTTGGCTCTTAATATTGCCGCCAACGAAAGTATTGGACTATATATGAAATCAACTTTTGAGGGGACAGTGCGCCTGAAAATCGGATGCCACGAAGTCACGAACACACTGTATCACCAATTGATTGAGTTGAGCGTTCCTGTCACATTTGAGCCGTTTGAGAAATAACTGCGGGGGATTGATGATTAAAATTTATAGATATTCCGTGTGGAAGGGGAACAGAGCTGTAAAAATGTCTGACGATAAATCAAATCTCATTAAATACATTGATTCTTGCCCCGCTGTCGAAAGAGAAAACTTGTGGCTGGCGAGAAACGATGGTTTCGGCGGTTGGGTCGGTGAACCGATTAAAATAAAAAACGGAGGTGAGAACGATGGAAAACATAATTAAGATTGTTAGTTTACGGTTGGTAGTAGAAAAAGAATTTCCATGGGAAGGAACCATTTCCAGCCCGACTGACGTTTATAAATTACTCAGACAACACCTACCTAATATGTTGCTGTCTGACAAAGAAATGGTTGTCGTAGTCGGATTAGCGGGCGATAATTCGCCCCGGGTTTTATCCATCATTTCTATCGGCACGAGTCGAACCACGTTCAATTCACCCGCTCAAATATTTAGATTAATATTAACAGCTGCCTGCGAGAGCTTTGTTGTCATACACAATCATCCGTCGGGACATTTAATCATTTCTGACCAAGACAAAGAAAATGCAGTTCGTCTTAAGCACGCATCGGATATTGTCGATATCGAAATGATTGACAGTATTGTAGTGACCCAAAATGGTTTTATTTCGTGGGTTGCGACAAGTGGCCAGCGGGAAGAAAATTATTTTATTTCACAACAGGCGGGTATTGTAAATGATACGCCGGAAACGGATAAGGCAACCTAAATAAAAAAAAATAAAAAAAATATAGGATAGGTTGACAAACTAACTTAAATTGGTTATAATAACAAAAACAAAAAAATGAACACTCGATTTCTAAAAGCATTATTTATTATCAAGAATGAACAGATAAGAAGAGTCCAGACAGTTCCTGTTGAGATATATGAAGTCGGCGAGAACAAGAGAAGGGTAGTTTACAATCCCGCCACGGAAGAACTGAAATGCTCGTGTCCTGACACTCCTAAAGAAAAAGGCATTGTGTGTTGCAAACATAGATATGCCTTTTTTATTTATACCCAGCGATGTCCATTTGGAAAGACGGCCGATGCTTATCACGACTGGGTCTTTGAGCAGGTGATGTCTATAATGGAAGGATTAGTCGCCGAGGCGGAAGAGTTAAAACTCAAAAAACCAAGAAAGGATAAAGAACAAGTGTTGCCGGTAATAAACAAGAAAAAGAAAACACGAGTTATGTTTTAACGCGGCACCGATTTCATGAAGTAGGCAGAGAGATCAAAATTCATTAGATCTTTCGCTACTGAGTCAAAGCAAGGAGGAATTGTGAAAAATAAAACAGTTGATGTAAAGAGTAAAATTACGATTAGGCATGGTCAGGCGGCCAAAATCGGATCTGTCATCCATGATTTGGTCTTTAAACTTATGAAAGAAGAAACGCGGACAGGAGAGCGATTGTCCATTAAAAGATGTAAAGAGTTTTTGCGTAAGCAAATTTCCAATAAAAAAAACAATATCAACGCCGAGGCGTATCGCACAGTGGTTAGATACATGACTTCGATTATACAGCTTTTTTTATACACAAAAACCAAACTCACCGAGGGTAGTCCTTGCCCCGACGCCATTACTCGTCTTCGTGGCGCCACAGGATATATTGATTTTAAAACTTACTGACAAAAGGAGAGACCCATGGATAACGATAAACCGAAAAGAAGTTTAATTGATAAAATTTACAATTTTGCCGCTGCTGGTTACGACTTTTTTTTCGGCGGCAACATGGGTCCGCACCGAACTGCCAAGCGGGTTAAGATATCGGTTATTGTGGCAATGGTATCTCGCACCGAAAAAGACAATGGCGAACAATACAACAAAGCGGCATTGTTGAATTTTTCCGAAACCGGCGTGTGTTTAGAATGTTCTAAAATGTATCCGCTTCAGACCAACGTGTATCTGATGATTTCTTTGCCGTCGCATCAACAATATTTGATTTCGGGAACAATTACCAGGGTTGAAGATCTAAGTGCCACTTATCTTTACGGAATGAGCATCCTACCATTATACCAAAAAGAAGTGAAAGAAATTCTTCATTATTTTAGAGTGACAGCATAACTGGAGGAAAAAGTGAACGATATTCTTAAAATTATACGAGAGATTGTTGCCGAACAGTGTACCTGTTATAAAGATGGGACATGTTTGGCGGTGGCTAAATGTGAATTTTCTGATGGTGGCAGAATGGATTGCTGCCATTTTTTAAACCATCAATTACCGCGAATATTAAGAGAAAAAAAGGGGAACGGAACATTCGGCGCCATACGAGAACTTATTAATAAACATTGTTCTTGTTATAAAAACGGTGCCTGCTCGGCTGCGCTTATGTGCGAGTTTGATGTCGGTGGCAGAATGGATTGCTGCCATTTCTTGAATTACCATTTGCCGCTCATATTAAAAGAAGCGTCTGGACATGCAAATACTTTAGCAGACTATCAATTGCCCGATACTAATGGCAAAGATATTTGCGTTATCGACGCCGAGACGACGGGTCTCTCGCCTCTTTCCGACCGCATGATAGAAGTATATCTGATTAAATATAGTCCGCATAGGTTTGACAAAGGTAGTCTGGAAATATTTCTCAAATCCGACATACCTCTGAGCCCAGATGCGGCGAAAATCACTGGTATAACTCAAGAGCAAATAGATGAAAGTGGAAGCAGCCCCGAGGCATCATTGAAAGCACTTGCCGGTTTTATCGGACACGACGATACCGTCTTGGTTTTTCACAATCATTTCTTTGATTTTTCATTTTTATCGGAGTCATTTAAACGGGCGGGAATGCCGGAACTTCGCAACCCTGTTATTGATACTTTTGAGATGGCGGCTCGTCTTTATCCGCACGCCAATTGTCATCTAGTACCGCTGGCAATTCATCTCGGCATAGACATAGAAAAATTCGGGAAGGAAGTTACTCCCATAGGTTCGAACGGTTCGACCAGCCGCGCTCATCGGGCCGGGTATGACGCTCGGCTGACGGCAGAAATTTTCTTCATATTGGAACAGGAATATTTAAAGCGAGGCAAAAAATGACAAGCAAGAAATCAAATGCTTCTCGTTGTGATATTCCAAATTGTTCGGCGACGAAAAATCTTGTCAGTGTTGTGATAATTGTTCCGAGGACGGATGGGCAGAAAGAGTATAAGCGATATTTTTTTTGTCGAGAGCAATGGGACAACAGGCGGGATGAATGCTCTGCCATATATCTTTCAAGAAACGGAGGACAATGCGATGCCGGGTAAATTACCAAAAGAAAACCATGTCTGGTTGACAGGCAGACTAGTATATGATCCCACATTGAGATATTCAAGAACGAGAAATAAAAAAGTGTGTGACTTCACGATAGCTTCGGAACGCAAATATAAAGATCAAAAAGGTGACTGGCAGAAAGAAGTTATTTTTATGTCAACAGCCGTCTGGGGCGCACTTGCTGAAAATTGCAATGACTGCTTGAAAAAGGGTTCACCTGTTTTTGTCGAGGGTAAACTGCGTTCCAGAATATGGAAAGACAAAAACGAGATTACACACAAAATTATTGAAATTTTGTGTCAGAAGATTGCTTTTCTTGACGATATAGTCGAGAAAGATGAAAAAGACGAATCGGCTGAACCTGAGACCGAGTTTTTAGGAGGAGACTAATGCTACCAATAACATATAAGAGAGTTGAATACGGAAAGACACGTTTCTATGTGATTCCAGAGCTTGGAAATGCACAGTTACCATCATCAACAACCATTTTAAGCGTTATCAATAAACCAGCGTTGGTTCCCTGGGCGGCTAAAGTTACTGTCGCGTATATTGGACAGTATCTTCAGCGAATCCTCGCGGGAGAAATCAAACTTGAAGATTTGAACATCAACGATATTTTATACGGCGCAAAAAATGCGCACGAAAAGATAAAAAAAGAAGCAGCAGACATTGGTTCAATTGCTCACGATGTCATATCCGGGTTCCATGTAATGGAACTTGCGAACAAAAAACATCGTTATACTGTCACGGAGTGTAATGATTTTTTAGTCAGTGAGGCTAAAAAGAAAATCGCAGAGTTTAAGAAAAAAGATCCCAATGTCCTAATTCCCGATAGCTCCGAGAATTGCATAACACGGTGTCTTTCTTCATTTGTCGATTGGCGGGAACAAGTTCATTTTGAAGTTCTCGAAACGGAGACCACGGTGTTCTCAGCAAAATATAGATTTGCCGGCACCCTCGATGCCTTAGGAAAAATACATGACGAGCTTAGTATCGTTGATTACAAAAGTTCCAGTGGCATATGGACAGAGTATTATTATCAGGTTGCCTCATATAGATGCGCATGGGAAGAAATGAATGGAAAATCCGTTCCAAAAGAATGGATCATTCGTTTTGGAAAAGAGGACGGAGCTTTTGAATCAAGGATATTGTCTGATGAACTTGGTACTTATCAAGACAGGCTGTCTGGATTTTTCTATGCTCGTGGGTTGTGGAATATCCAGCAGATACTTGAAGCTGCAGAAAAACTACGGAAAGCCCGGGTAAAACAAAGCGATAAAATTGCATCGTTGATACCCCATCCTGATATTTTCGGACCCAATAAAAATAAAATTATTGAAGGATGTGTGCTTACTACTGACGGGGGCGAAACCCCTGCCGCGAATAAAATACCAGAAAAAACCAAGTCAAAAAAAAGTAAAGTTCTTTTCTGATTGTTCATTGAAGAAGATATCAGCCAGCGAATCGTTAACGAGCATTGCCTGTTTTGTCAGAATTCAGGTGATATTTTGTTGCGATTCGCTGGTGTTTTGATGGTTAAAAAAAATGGAGGTAACACAATATGGATAAAATCACAGTTCAAATAACATGTTCATCTAAAACTTGCAATAATCTGAGAGATCTTGGATTATTTTTTGAAGCAATCGCAGAAGCATTAGACATCGGTCGCGATGACATTGTCGAAATTGAAAAGTAAAAAAACGGAGGAAACAATGCCAATGACTCATGATGAAAACCAATGCTTAGGCTATTTAGAGTTGCAGGACGATATAACTTTAAAGTGTGATGTTTGCGGAAAAACCGTAAAGGCTTCTGAACGCGTTGATGAAATTATTAACGACGATGTTGACGGGTATCATATGGGAGAACTGGAAATTCTTCAGGCAAAACAGGAAGCCATAATTAAAATCCTTGAATTGGTTTTGAAGAATATGGGGAAGTAAAATCGGAGGTGCGAAGTGAAAGACATAACTTATGCTGAAAGAAAAGAAATATTGGGCAGAAAAGTAAAAAAAGTAAGAGACAGGGCAAAACTTAAAAGAGACGGTTTAACTTGGAACGGCGAAATAACAAAGGTGTATAAATTAAACGGAAAGGTTTACGCCTATGATTTTTGGAAATATTAAGGAAAAATAGATTGTCAAAATAAGTTTAGTGTAATGTAAACACAGACAAGTGGAGGAAGAAATGAACAAAACGAATAAAAAGAAAGCCAAAGTTGCTGTTGCCGTGTATCTGAAATCAGACAGATACGGATGTGAGGGCTATGATTATCCGACCATAGACAAAGCGACGGAAGGTATAACTCGGTTACTTAAATCAGCAGAAAAACATGTATTAAACGACGGCATTACCAGGGAAATTGCAATTAGAGTCAATCAAGTCTAACATAAATTCGTGGCGGGCTGTGGCGGAAAAGGTAGACGCTATAGTCGGGGAGCATTCGTGCTCATATGTTCAGGATAGAACCGCAAGGCAGTTGTAAGTCCTACGCGGGGTACTCCTGGTATAGGGAGAGGTCGGCATCGCACAGGTTTTCGGGTCCACAAAACCGAGGGAGCCGACCATGTAGGGTGTAAATCCTTACCAGTCCGCCGCATTATCTTTAAGGACAAAATAAAATGAAAACCGAACAAATTGCAAGATATTTTGTTGCATACGCGGAGCTTCAAATATTAATCGGCAAGATGGACCGCCGCGAACCGGTCGTTTGTTTTAACTTTGGGGATACACAATCTCAATCCCTTAAAGATATTATGAGCGAAATGTTCATCAGCGCCAGTTATCTTGTTGACTGGTATAAAAAATGGGATAAAAAAATAATTCCGATTATTAATTACTTGTGGAACAAGGGTTTTCACTACGAGGAAACAGAACACATTCTATATGTGCCGGGCAAAGACAGGGCGGTAGTGAAATATCTTTCCAAATATGTCCCGGACGTAAAAATTATAGGAGAGCGGGAGAAAAAATGCAAATATTTTATTACAAAGGACTGGGTTCATGTCAGTCAAAGTGCGGAGTAACTATTCTTGATGGCACCAACAATAAGAAAATAGTTGTCCTAACGGAGCTTCCCGACAATCCGGGAACATCGGTCACCAACTTCGCTGAAGGCATAGCGTCAGCGGTTGTTCGCGATTTACTGCCCGAGGCTCTTGCCTATGCAATAAAATGGGTTGAACACTACCCATCGGAATCACGCGGCGGAGACGAGGAAACATTTGACAATATTGAGATGGAATGGGACGGCGGACGGGGATATGTTGAGCGTCCGGGTAATTTCCATAATCCGAAATGGTCACCTATGGCAAAAGAAGAAGCTGCTAAAATTAAAAAACAGATATGAACAGGAAGGAATTAAAAACATGTCCCGACTGTGGCAGCGAATGCGACCGCGAAGAGGTTGACATCGGTGTCGGAACTCAATGCGGTCCGTGGCAATGTAATAATTGCGGCTGGATTGAGCCGGGCTTTAATTTGAACGATGATATGTTCAAGAAGCGGGAGGAAAGCACTGTTATGGACGAAAAAAAATACACAGAACTCAAAGAAGTTATTAAAAAAGCGGTTCCATCGATAATGGAACTGAAGCACGGCTGTTACTTCAGATGGAATGGCGACACATGGTTTGTAAATTGCGAGCGGTGTGACAAAGAATTCATCTTTGCTTACAGTTGCACTGGTGATGCACACGATTGGCCCGACGCGCTACAAATAACCGAAAAAACTGCTTGGAATTATAAATACAAAAACTTCAGCAAAGAAGACCAAGAGGAAATAGAAATACTCGGTCGTCCGATACGATTAGCAGATGTGCTGCTGGCGTCAAGAGGAAAAATAGAATGTCAAGAAATGGGAATTTTAGGGACTGAAAAAAGCGAAGAAGAAGAATTTTTATTTAACGCCTGTTGCACCGATATCGTTGGTTGGAAACTATCACAAGACAATCTCGACAGTCAATCAGGCGAATGCAAAGAATTTTTATACGAAATTTTGGTAAAGGGGGTGCAATGAAACTATACGCCACAATAAAAAACAACAAGGGCAAAATTGAAGGTATTGGGGGAGATAGCATTTTTATTGATTTATCATATAAAAATATCCCGATAGGAAGACTGGGAGTATTTGCAGTGTTTGGGGGTAATAAAAATGATGTTGGATATCGTGTAGTATGGAATGACGAAAATACTCCGATAACTGGAAATATAATCAAAGAAGATACAAAGGCAAAAGACAAAAAGGCGAAAAGTGCGATTGTGTAAAATGCACAAATGCACGACTTATGGCAGCAGCACCCGAACTGTTGTCTGCGTGCAAAGAAGCTAATGGAATCATCAAAATGCAGCTTGACGTAGATTGTTTTGCTTGCGAGCTCGCAATTAAAAAAGCGGAGGAAAAAGAAATGATTGAGAAAAAATGGTATGACGAAATTGCAGATGCGGAACTTGGTGCAGGGTTGAAAAAACTGGCGAAACAAATTGAAAGCGTGGACAAATTCAGAACCGGAGGTTTTTATACTGGCTGTTGCTGTGGTATTATGCTGGCGATTGAATCAAATGCCGATAGCATAAATTACAAAATTGAGGGTTTCAGTTATAAGGGCAAACCGCTGGGTGACTGGGAATTAACAGTTAGGAAAATTAAATAACGGAGTTGTCAGTTTTAGTCGGCAATGTCTTTGTAATATCAGGAGGCGAGTGGGATAAAATGACACAAAGGGAATCGCAGGGAACACAACTTGACCTATTTGAAAAATCAGAAATCGTGTTAGAAAAAAATCCTCAATCATTAGAAATCGTTCATCCGATAAGGATAATTACTGCCCGACCACAGGACATAGCGGATATTGAAATGGCAAGGTGTGATTTGCCGATAGAACAAAACTCTCACGAACTACCCGCATATACAGAATTCAAGCAGTATCTGACTTCCGAAAATCCGTTTTTAAACTGTCAATCCGACGATGAAGTTAACGATATATGGAACGAGGAGTGGCGGAAAATAATTGAGCAGACGGACATTCTTAAAAATCAGAAATCGGAATTAACCGAGCAGTTGAAACAATACAAAGGTCGCGGAAAAGAGACGGCTAAACTTCGGACGCCCATAAATACTCAAATCGCCGAAATTGACGCCCAATTAAAAGTCCTGAAAGAAAAAGAAAGCGACTTGCAGTTATACCAAACGGCGGTGTCTTTAAGAATAGTCCAAAAAATCGTTGACAACATATTCTCTTTTGAGCCGGAGTTTAATCTTGTCAGGACATTAGAGGACTGCTGGGAAATTGATGACTATGAAAATTATCTTTTGAGTGTCACAAAATTAAGAAAGAAGGCACCATAGTAGCGGAGGTAAGAAAATGATAAAGCAATTACAGGCAGGCGTGAATTATTTCGGCAATTTGATTTTGAACGATTTGCCGGCGAAGTGTTGGATAGCAGGCGGGGCAGTGAGGGATTATTTTTCCGGCGAAAAGATGTCTTCCGACATAGATATTTATTTCCCTAACGAAAAAGAATTTGAAAAAGCCCGTAAATGGTTAAACCGTGGCAAGGGTTATAAAAAGATATTTGAGAATTCAAGGGTCTTGTCGGTGCTCTACAAAAAAAGGAAATATGATTTAGTAAAAGTGTATTTCCCCAATCCGCAGGAAACAATCAACAATTTTGATTTTACGGTTTCTTGCTTCGCGGTGGATAAAGAACAGGTTTATACTCACGAGACAGCCTTTATCGACCTTGCAAAGAGACGGTTAGTTATAAATAAACTGCCGTTCCCGATATCGTCCATGCAAAGGTTGCAAAAATATATTTTGAAGGGTTTCCTGATTTGCAACGGTGGACTGTTGGAAATAGCTCAAGCAATCAATTCTCTGGATTTGAGAGACCCGAGACAGAACTCAATAGAGTTCTATCCGAACGGCGAGCCGAGATTCGTGAGGCTTGATTAAATTTAACGGAGGACAAAGTGAAAATAAAATTATACTATCGCCATTTTGGGATTCATAAATTAAAAAAAGAGATTGAAATTTCAGCAAATTTTAACGATATTGCTGAAATACTTCCTAAAGAATCAGAGAATAATGCCTCAAATAATTATCGCATCAACGAAGATATGCTGATTGAATTGTTGCCTCAAGGATTTTTACCAAAACAATCTAAAAACATCCTATTAAGTGTGGATAATGGAGATGATACTTCAAGTGGACAGCAGGGACTGAAGCATTTCACAAACTGGGCTAAATATTTCGATGCATATTGTTTGGAAATTGGAAGATGATATTAAGAATTAACGGAGGGACAAATGGACAGAACAAAACTGTATAAGGAATGTCTCAAAAAAGACCACGAAATCGAAATTACCACATACGACCATACTGGCGACTACTGCAACAGATGCTTGCCGGTTATCGTAGCCCAATGTCTTGTTTGCGATGAAGACATATTGATACGCCCGTTTGAAGCGAGCGATTATAAAAAAGTGAAAAAGTTTTTCGGGAACAAAACTGCTGTTAAAACCCCAAACAGGTTCGACAAAATACTTGAGACACTCAATGCAGTAAATCCATAATTGAGGAGGATGATGAAAATGAACAGAAAAACTGCAAGAGAAAAAATCAGAAAAATAGAAAAGCAGATTACAAAGGTACATAATATTTGGCTCAACGAACTGTATTCTCATGGTAATCTTCAACAAGTTTTGAAGTACATCCTTAGTGGACAAATCAGCGTCTCGCGGACAATATTATATTGGTTCTCTGCTTACGTAATTAGTCGTCTTCCCTTTAAACAGATAGAATCAATCCGTCTTCGCGAAGATGCAACAGAATTCGACATAACAGTAAAGGACAGCAACTGTGGAAAAGATGTTCTTATGGCTGATGAATATATACTTTTAAATTTAATAGCATACGGCATCGGCAATAACGAAGGATATCGCAAAAGTTTTCAACCAGGGAAAAAATATCTTGTTGCCGATTTAATGGCTAAGATTAAAAAAACAGTACATGCATCATAAAACTAATCACTAATGAGGGGAAAAAACCTATGAAAAAAATGTCAGTCGAAGACGTGGGAAAAGTAGTAAGGGCAATCGCTGTTCTGGAGAAATTGAACAAAAAGTATGGCGAGCCGCACGGGCCAAATCTGTTTGGCATAATTCCTTTCGCACTCGGGACAGTTAAAGACAAATTGGCAGAGGGAAAAGAGCATGTCAAAAAATAACCTTCCACAGCAGGTCATCAATCTAATAATTCAACGACCGATAATTTTCTATCCTAGTGGCTGGAACGACTGTGTTCCGGGATGGATCATAGAAAAGATTAAGCAGGAACGCCTGGAAAATTTTAAGAACTATCCATCGGTCATAAAAGAAGAAGCGACTGATGCGGAGATAGCGGCATATTTATTTACCGCATGTTTGGTTATACCAGTAGACAATGAGACTAGCGAATTATATATCCACATTGTCTGCAATCTCGCATCCGAGCATTTCGGAATGAACAAATCTGAATTCGCCGGTCTCGACTACAGCCCCACTTTATCGCCCGACGCACAGCGGCTTTACGGAAGACTGAAAGGGGACATATTCCGTTCCGTGAAAAAGCGGATAGACGAGAGCATACGATATGTTGTTAAAACGCAGAAAGGAGAAAAACCTGTATGAGCAACACGGAGAAGTTAAAAGACAAACTGGTGGATATGTTCAGAGAGCGAATGACTGATGAGCAATTTAAAAACTTTGCGTTTGAGTTCATAGGTGCTGAAGCGTTGGCTGAATACATAGAGCGGGAATTAGATGGTGCCAGTCCGAGCGAACTCAAGGGTTATATCAAACAGGCAAAATCCTATCTCAAAAAGGAGAAGACATGCAAGAAATAATCAGAAAAATTCAGGCGGATACGCTTGGCCCGATACAAGAAAAAAGACTTCACAAAGCATTAAGTAATGTCTGTGGATTATCTCACAGCCACATAGAGATAACTAACGACCTTAACGACGCTGGCGAAGTTGAGGACAGAACATGCAGATTATCTACATATGGCGGCGCATTGAATCCAATCACAATTGATAACATAAAGCAAAAAATAGACGAAGTCCTTTCCCGGGTCCAATATGAAGTCAATCCTCTTAATTATATGAGGGTATGCGAGGAATTGGCTATGGCAGCGGAAAAAGTCAAAGAAGAACTGCCCGTTGACGATAAAAGAAAAACAAAGGAAGTCCTTCTGCATGAGAAAAAAGAATGGGCGGAGCGGCTGAAAGAGGAACAGAAAAAAGACGACGCCCGCGATGCTTTGAAATCCCGATTCCCGTATGAGAAGCTTGTTGTTCTTGATAAGCAGTTTTTTACAAATGGCGGTGACTACGGCGATACAAATACGGCAGAGTCATTCATTCTTGCTAACGGTAATTTTGAAAGGCGTGATATGAACGACTTCAGGTCTGCAATTGCGAAGTGTCCGTCATTGAAAAAACTGTCGTGGAAACCGCACAGGTGCATCGGTGCCCGTGTTTATAATTACGAAATGGAAGCCGACACAGACGAGATAGCATTCTGTTCAGAGGACAAAAAACATTGCCGTGATCCTTATGTTCGCAACCCCGGTTGTCCTGGCCACAAAGTTACATACGTTATCAGATATGGCCACACAAAACATCAGGGACATCTTCCCGTATATCCAGAAATGAACGAGAAGACGATGACGTCAGCATTGAAAGAAACTGCGTCACAGACACCTGACATTGATATCATCCATAACGAGGCAAGAAACGGTCTCGAAGTGAGATTCGACAGCGAACCAACGTCGGAGCAGGTTTCTGTTCTCAAACAGAATAGTTTTCGCCGGGCGAGGTTCAATAAGTCTCTGTGGTATTTCAAGGGCTATACGCCCGAGAAAGAAACAGCGATAAGAACGTCGCTGGGCTGCTAAAGATTAGCGGCGGGTGGGAAGCATGTGGGTTAAAAATTTACAATTACCTTTTACCCTTAGTTGCCGCCCGTCGCATTTAGTTTTGAGGAGAAAAAATGATTTTTACTAAAATTGGACTTAATAATGTTTATTTGGTTGCAGCTGTAGGTGATTACGGCAGCCGCCAATATTATTGTCGATATGCGGAATTTGTAGGGCATAAAAAAGACATACTATCAGTTCTCAACCGCGAACATGAAATAAAACATTCTTATCGCAGCTTTATATTCCCGACGATTAAGGAATCATCTGGAGTTTTCGTAACAAAATTACCATCAGGACTGTTCCATTATGGCATTATAGGTTCAGCAAATTTACTGCTGTCTTCCAAATCATCGGATAACATACCTGCCATACCTATGGTTCAGCTGTTTAATTACTTGGACAAAAAATCCGATATTCCATTATTACTGAACTGGATGCCGTATATTGCCGACGAAATGGTCTTGGACAAAAAAATAGGAAGTGTTACATATAACCTCGGAGGAGTTTACGGTTGGAGCATTTGGGGTATCAATCCCGAAAAGCTGTCGGTGAGCATCGAAGAGGGACTGAAAAAAGGAAAAATATCCGCCTCGTCCAAAAGTATAACGGACAATGAATATCCCATCCCAGACTATGCTATCGACAAAAAAGATTTAGCCGGACTTACCAAAAAAGATAAATTGGCGCTTAAAGAAATTGTAACCGACGGATTGTGGACTAAGGGAATGATTCAGGAGCACTTGATGAAACCCGCGGTAAATATCCCTGCGCCAGCTATGCCTCTTCGGACCGGACATATAGGACTGATTTTTGCTTCCGGAAATTTAAACAATGCGTTGCTCGAGAACGAGCATGAAAAAGTGTTGATTAAATATTCCGCAGAAAAAATACTGGCTGATAAAACGCAGGAAAAAGACAAAGAAATAAAACGAGAATATCTAAGGTCGGTCATCAAGTATGTTGACTTCAACGACAACCTGATAAAAACAATACAGAGCGACCGGGTTTGACTTCGCTCTGGGGAGTTATATGACATTCAAAGATTTTGTAAAAAAATGGTCAAAGCAACTGTCGGTTGCTTGTGAAAAAATAAGTGAGCCCAGATATAAACTGGATCCGACACCGTGGAAAAAACAATTACAGTTATTGCAGAGGACACTAATCCCATCGCAGGTACATGCTGTTTGCGGCGTAGTCACAAGACTAAGCGAGGCGAACGACTGTATAGTCTCGGGAGAAAATGGCGTCGGTAAAACTATATGTTCGGCTTCGGTGGCATATCTTATGGGATATCAGAGAGTCCTTGTCCTGTGCCCTACGCATATCGTAAAAAAATGGGGCCGCGAAATATTAAACACGTTGCCGCCTTTTAGTACATCGGTTCATTATATATCCGATATTTCCGACTTGAAGTACGCCGTGAATCTGGTGAAAGATTCCGGCAAACGACATTTTTTTATCATGTCGAAAGAGACTGCTAGATTTTCCGCTCCATGGAGATGGTCGCTTCATGAAAGAATCAGCAGAAAATTTATCAAAAACAGAATAATAACATCTCATGTTCACTATACATGCCCGACGTGTGGCGACATACTTGTTAAAAAACCAAAAGCGAACGAGATAGTAAGTGTGCGTGAAAAAATTACGGCAGAGATGTTGCCGAATCGACAAGTAAAGCATTACGACATTTCCCCGACGAAATGTCAGGCACCTTTGTGGCAGTATACTCATCTGCAATCCGGAAGGACGAAATATTCAATATCGCAGTATATTAAGAAGCAATTGCCGAAAGGATATTTTGACTTGTTCATAGCGGATGAGTGTCATCAGTTCAAGGGGCACGATTCCAACCAAGGCATAGCGTTCGGCATACTTGCCGCGAAAGCAAGGAAGACACTGGCATTGACAGGTACGATATTTGGCGGCTACAGTTCGACTTTATTTTACTTGCTGTATCGTTTGTGCCAAGACGTCCGGAAAGAGTTCAAACATAACGCGGTTAAAGATTGGGTAGAAAAATACGGGTTCAATGAATACACGCGGAAACTCAATAAAGAAAAAAAAGTAACGTCGAGTTCACGCGAAATGCCAGGCATTATGCCTGCGATATTCAATGCCCTTATAAGCAGAACGGTTTTCATGAACCTGCACGACTTAGAATGCTTTCTGCCCAAATATAAGGAACACACGCTCGGCTGTAAGATGTCGGTTGAACAAGCTACGTTTTACAACAATCTTGAAAACGAAGTCGCCCGACGGGCTCAAGCCGTAATGCTGAGTCCGCATCTTAATAAAACCCAAAAGCACTATGCGGGATTAAAATATCTTCATATGCTCACTACCTATCCGCTTTTACCCGGACAGGCAGCTGTGCGCCATGATAAAGACGGTGTTGACGTAAAACTACAGGATGGTCTGCCGGTGAGTGTCGTGTATCCGACAGAAAAGAAATTGATAGAACTTGTCAAGCGCGAAAAACAATCGGGTAAAAAAGTTTTGGTGTATACGCCCCACACTCATTTGCAAAACGTTGCTGGTCGTGTTGTAAAAGTTCTGACTGATGCCGGCTTCAATTCGTATCATTTGCCCGCAAGTATTGATGCTGAGAAGCGAGAGGAACATATTGCCAAAGTTGTTGCAAGCGGCATAGACGTAATGGTCTCCAATCCTGCATTGGTTGAAACCGGATTGGATTTATTGGATTTTCCGACTATTGTTTTTTACGAGCCGGTATATTCAATTTATACGCTTCGTCAGGCGTCACGCAGAAGTTGGCGAATAGGTCAGAAGAAACCCGTCAACGTGCATTTTATCTATTACACAGGAACCATACATGCGACTGCATATTCACTGATTGCCAAGAAGATGAGAGCATCGGTAATGATAGACGGCGAAGTTGTGGACCCGGAAAGTTTATCCGGACTTGAGTTCGACGAGGATATAACTGCTCAGGTTATTGACTGTCTCGTTCGCGGCGTCAAGATGGATACATTTGAGCAAGAACTCGCAGCTGCGCAGATCACAGTACAGAAACAAAATCAGATTATAGGAAATATTAAGGCGGTTCCGATAAATCTGATTGCAAAAAACAAAACATCCGTAAGTTTGCCCGACCCAGCCATTCAGTCGCTTCGGGTCGGCGAACAGATGAATTTTGGGTTCTAAAATTTACCCTGTTCCGTAAGTTCAACTCTTATGGGACAGGGTATTAGGAGAAAAAAATGAAGTATGTAGCTAAATATATAGGTCCGGTTAAAGCCATGGTAGACGCTCTTCAATTGATGAAAAAAATGTCAATTAATGGCAAAGTCTATCAAGGGAAGATTGACATAACAGAGTATATAGATTTGGCGAAGATAGCAGAAAAATATAATTTGTCTCCATCTGAATATGACAAATTAATTAATGGTCTCCAGAAAATTGTAGACAAAGCAGTCAAAAAATATTTGGAGGAATAATGGCAATCATTAAAAATGTATTCGCTGCTAAAAAAATAAAAGACGGTTCTGGACAGATTTTCTGCAGAAAGCACGACGTTTTGGATGTCGTGATAAGAGACAAAGAAAATAAAAGAATCTATGTTTCAAATGGTGAAGATACAATGTGTGTTAGACCGTCTGACGTTGAAAAAATTCCAGCCACATACTATAAAACTGGAGGAACTGATGTCTAAAACAACCAACTTACAAAAAAAGGCTATTGAAGTCTTAAAAGAAGTTCATAAAGTTTATCAAGGGAATGGCATTGTCGAGTTTTTTGTTGCAGGCGTAGTTTCCCAGTCATCGATATTCTTGCAGTCATCTCATGGTAAAGGTAAATCGCTTTTATCAGAGAGCATAGCAAAAATCATAGGCGCCTCATATCAGAGGGTTCAAGGCACGCCCGCTCTTTCTGAGAGTCAGTTTATCGGCAGGTATAATATCCCGTCGCTTTTGAAAGATAAAGAAATAGTGGAATGGCGAAATTTTCTTAAAGCCAAGGTCAAGTTCTTCGATGAAATAAACAGGGTTCCTCCGCAAACGCTATCGGCACTGCATACCGTGCTTGCAGAGAAAAAGGCTATTTACGGCAACGAGGAAATATCTCTTACTCCGTTTATTTTTATAGCTGCCGCAAATCCTGCTGATGCAGGTTGCTTTGATATGTATGGCCCGATTCTGGACAGATTTGATATGTCGATATTTCTACCGACCCCCACATTCGGTCTGAAGCATAAAATTTTAGCTATTCAAAAATATCAGCCGAAACAGATATTAGGGCAGGGAGAGATTGATAACATTTGGGCCGAAGTGGAAGCCATGCCGATAACAGATGCCGTCAAAAATCTTGCTTTTATGTCTATTAGAGATTTGCAAATATGCGACCACGGCGACAAGGAAAATCTTATTGGGTTCCCTTCGTGCTGCAAGGAATGTCCATTTCAGGAAGGCGTGTGCGCTAAAGTGGACAATAAAAGCACAGTTTCAGAACGGGCGTATATTTCTGCTTTAAGAGTTGCAAAAGGACTTGCATATTTAAGAGATAAATCAGAACCCGAGCCACAAGAACTATTTGATGTTTTGCCCCTAACTCTGGCACACAGGATAAACATATTACCCGCGGCATATCCGGGAATATTCACAAAGCAGGAAGCGATTGAAAATCTGGTTGATGACCTGCAAAAGAGGATAACAGAAAGAAAGGATGGTGTGCTGCTGAAGATAGCGCAATATAACCGCACCATCGACAGGGGCGCGCGGCAAGCAATCAGAAAAACGATAGAAGACGCATGTGAAAACAAAGACCTTCTTGGCGCGGAAATGTTCGCCGATACACTAGAAGAACATAAAAACAGGAGGGGGTAACCGATGTTGGATGAGCAGGTAGTTCAATCAATTTATCAAGAAGTAAGAAAAGAATACGCATATCCGCCAGTTGCCCTGCTTTTGCGTTCTGGTCCGTCGGGACATGTGGCATCAATTGCCAACCGCAGGATATATTTGGACATTGATAATGTCCGCGATGAAATTGAATGCCGGTCTTTGCTCAGACATGAAATTGGGCATACCGAATATGCGCCGATCACGATAAAGAATCATCGTGATTTCTTGGCGGCAACCTTAAAAGAACATGCCCTGCCGATAGATATCGCCCTTGATTTGCACAATGTAAGTTATGACTTGATTGTGGATTTCAATGCAAGATTCAAACATAACGATGATATCGGGCATGTCACGGGACTGGATATCAACGACAAGAAACATAAAAAAAAGGATGAGTGCGAAATCTCCAAATATATGATCGTTTTTTATGCTGCTATTGCCGGTGACAGCCGTATGTTTGGTAAATATTCTAAAGACATCCGCGATCGTGCAGCAAAAGCAATCAAGATTTGCAGAACACAAATGCCGTTGTGTGAGAAAGTTGCCGAACTTAATCGGATAATAATCGATTGGTATAAACAACAAGATGAAAACCGTAAAAAGATGCTTGAGAACTTACGGCAGGCGTTGCAAAAAGCTGTAAAAGAAATGTTAGAAAATGATGGAAAATTTTCTACTAAGGAAGACACCAGGGGCACAAAGAAAGAATCTGTCATGGATCTTGCCGGCGGCACCAGAGGCAATAAATTGCTTCAGGCGATTACCACAGCAATAGCCGCAAGGAACAACATCGTTTTACAAGAAATAGATTTCTACCGTGCCTATGCTAAACGCAATATCCGATTTGCTGTTAAAACGGGAATATCTTTAAGTCCGCGAGTCCCAGCTGGGTTTAGGACATGGACGCCGGACGACAATGTGTCTGCGCTGAATGTAGAACAAGGGCTTGCGCTAAGCGGAATAAACATCCCTGGCATAACTACGCAGCAATCTCTTACGCTGCCGGGGCATGGAATATATCTGCCCGACGGCTCAAATATTTCGTTATTATTGGTTGTTGATACATCAGGTTCAATGGTACAGGACGAAACTGTTCTTACGGCATTCAGTTTTATTGAGTCGGCCAGGCGGAATAATTATCCGGTAGGTATTATCTTTTTTCATACTCGTCCCTATCTTATCATTAATCCGACAAGGGAATATGAGAAAACGGAAGAAGAAATATGGAAGGGATATCAAAGCGGAGGCACGACGATTATTCCCGCACTTCGCGAAGCACAAAAAATGGGTTCTAAAAACCTAATCCTCGTTGTGTCTGATTTTGAAGGAGAAGGGAAAGAAGACGTTGATGTTGTTCTTAGCGAACTTGCTATAAATAATACAACCCGAGCGATTGTGTTATTCGATGGCAATATACCCGCTACCATTCCGTCAATCAATGTGCCGGACATAGAGCAACTGAGTAGTGTTGTAATCTCTGAAGTGGATACCTTCACTACCCAAGAAGCAAGATAATCAATGGGGCGGACTGGCCACGAGTGTTCCCAGTCCGTCCCACGAAGTTTGGAGAAAAAAATATGAAATTAGAACCGATTAATCGTTGTCCGCGGTATTTGCCGGATAGTATTGTCAATAGTTTGCCGACATCTCTAAAAGAAACATATACGGTTGCGAAAATAAAATTTAGATTTTCATGGAATCGTTATAAACAATCACTTTCATTCAGTAAAAATGCGCAGTTCGTTGCGCCCACCCAGAGTGTCATGACAAGAGAAATGATTTATTATGGGAACTGGCTTAAACAGGTATATGATATTTTTTCTGGTTGTAAAAAACTTTTACCGGCTGACCGGACAATTCTTGAACATAAAGTCAGCCAATGGGCAGAAACCAATAAACCGGATTCGTTTACCGAAGATTTTGAAGAGTGGGAAAAAAACAATATTCTAACGGAACACATATCAGGCATAAAAGACCCGCTTAGCGAAGTTGCCAATTTTTTGGAGGGCAAATGAAATACACTAAATTAGATCAAATTGAAAGTGATACAACACCTGGAAAATTTTATGATATCAGCGTGAATGAAAAAGGCGAGTTGTCGTGCAATTGCCTATCGTGGATTAATCAAAGGACAAAACGTCCGGATAGGCTTTGCAAGCACATAGACATATATTTAGCCAAAATGCCCAACGGTCAGGTGCCTAAAAATAAAATCCCACGAGCAGAAAGGAAAAGAATTCGCAGTTTTAACATTGACGCATCTACACTCAATGAAGTTTGTGGATTTCTGGAGGGCAGATAAGTGATAACCCAAGAAACGATTGATGAGGTTATAGCAAAAGCAAATATTCTGGATGTTATCCAGACATATAGGCAACTCAAGCGTTCAGGTAAATACTGGCGGTGTCTCTGTCCCTTTCACAACGAGAAGACGCCGTCGTTTACAGTGAACGAAACAACTGGAACTTTTTATTGTTTCGGTTGTGAGAAGAACGGAAACGTAATTAAATTTGTGATGGAAATGGAGAAAATGACATTTCCCGAGACGATTCGTCACTTAGCGGCGAAATATGGAATTACTGTCAGTGAAACCAAGGAGAAAGAGGACCCGCAGTCCACAAAAAGACAACTGCTTTTTAATGTTATGGACGACGCTGCATTCATCTTCGCCGAAAACCTGAGGCAGAACCCAGCGGCTCTTGAATATCTCGCCTCACGCGGAATTAAAGCGGACACCATTAAAAAATGGAAACTCGGACTTGCTGATAAAAACATTGGCGAAAAATTGTCTTCCAAATATTCCGCCGACCTATTAAAAGAGGCAGGATTGATAACGGACAAAGGAGCATTCTTTTACGACAGGCTAATGGTTCCAATTTTAGATCCGTATGGGCATATAGTCGCATTCAGCGGCAGAACTAACGGCGAGCAAAATCCGAAATATCTCAATTCCAAAGAAAGTATTATCTTTTCAAAAAGCAGAATGTTGTTCGGGCTGAATTTTGCCGCGAAAGCCATCCGAACGCAAAACTTTGTGATTATTGTTGAAGGATATTTCGATGTTATTTTGCTTCATCAATTCGGATTTGAAAATGTCGTGGCTACGATGGGAACGGCAACAACCAGTTACCACGCCCTATTGCTTCAAAAATACTGCGAAAGTGTTCTTGTGATGTTTGATCCAGACACCGCCGGCCAAAAAGCCACCCTGCGCAGCATTGACGCTTTTTTGTCCAACGGACTGTATGTTAAAGTTGCATCTATTCCCGGCAATGATGACCCTGATGAATTTGTTGAAAAAAACGGCAAAGCGTCTTTTATAAGAGTTTTGGATTCATCAAAAGATTTTGTCGATTACATCATCGACGAATCTATTATCACTTACGGGTTGACGCCGCAGGGTAAATCCAAGATTATAAAAAAGACATTCCCATATATAAACAAAGTTAAAGATCCGGTTGCGAAATCCGAATACTTGAAAAAGCTTTCTGTAAAAGTTTCGGTGGCAGAGCACCTGATAGAATCCGAATTTAGAGCACATAAAGACGAGAATGTGTCTGTCAGTGCCGCAATTAAAAGCACATCTGTCACGGAGTCAAATTCAAATCTTGCCGAGATGGACATGCTGTCGCTGCTAATCAGGAATCCCGCGGAAATAAAGGAAACGTCAAAAGTTTTACCAGGCGATAGATTTGGCGATTCGCAATGCCAATTGCTTTATCTTGCGCTTGTGTCATCACAATCGTCAGAGCCGGAAAACGTTACACATGTGGCACTACGAGTAGACGAATCTTTGCAAGCCCTGTTTGCTAGGCTTTCCGTCAGAGTAACAATATACAAAGACGAAAAGAAAGCAATATCGCTGTTAGCAAAAACAATCAACCAACAAAAGCAGCGTGAACGGTTTGAGTCTTTACACCGTGAAATCGGCGAAATGGCAGCAGGAACCATTCCAAATGATGACGGTAAAATATTGGAATATCAAAGTCTGTTAAAACAGTTTAGAAAATAATAATGGAGAGGGCGGGTTATTCCGCCCCTCTCGTTATTCCGCAGCAAACGGAGGAAAAAATGTTGAAATCACTGGTTTTGCAAAATTTCAGGGGGCACAAAAACCTGTCTATCGAACTTAAGCCGCTTACGGTTATTACAGGCATAAACGGTGCCGGCAAATCAAGTATAGCGGAAGCTATTCTTACTTTGTTCACCGGTCGCAACTCCACTTCCCCAGAGGGCGTCGGATTGAAAAATTGTATTATGACGGGTCAAGAAAAAGCGATTATCTCAGCCGATTACAAAACCGTTAAAATTATCAGGCAGATACCTAATGCCCTTGCGATAATTCAAGACGGAGAAAAAATAAAAGGATCGCTGACCGATCTGCAAGACATGATTCACCAATCTTTTGGTGCAGACGCAGACGGCCTTTACACGGCGCTTAATTCTTCAGGATTTTTCAAAAGATTCACCGGCTCCGAAAGAAAAGAGTTTCTGTTCTCAGTTTTAAAAATCAAACAGACGTTGGATGCCGCAATGGACATGCTTGACGAATATGTGGTGAAAAAGAAAGTTCCGATGGATATTCTCGGCGAAGTGGTAAGTTATATTGGGGCAATAAATCCCCGCCCGACTTCACGGGACGAAATCCATGAAAAAGCATACAACGATCGTCGACTGCTGAAGCAGAGCATAGAATCCTATCCTTCGCAGATGGAATCACTCCTGAACATTTCAGAAAGTCTTCCTGAGGACGTTACGATAGAAGATTTGCCGGCCGCGAAAGAGCAGTTAGCCGAATTGAAAACCGAGTACCAAAAGTTAAAAGCATCATCGCCGAAATTAGATGGCGATAAATCGCTGTTAAACGGTTTGCAAGTTGAACTTGCTACTGCAAAAAGGCAACTGTCAGATATTACTACCGGGCTCGCTTCGGCCAGTAAAAAACAGATAACTTGTCCGGTTTTCAAAATCGTTTGCGGCACCAAAATCGAAGATGTAACCGCATTCCTCTCAACTCAAAAAACAGAGATAGGCAAGAAAATTCAGAAATTTGAAAAACAGATTCAAGAATTAACTGCGAAAATTAAAACATCCGAAAACGAATATGCACAAAAAATTCAGGCGATAGAACCGCGGATACCTAGGGGCGAGAAGTTAGTCTCATCTCTAGAGCAGTCCAGCAAAGTTAATTCTGTCATAGAAAGCATAAAAAAGAAAGAAGCGGCAGACAAGAAAAAACTGGCCGTGGTTGACCTATTGGTTGATGTTTATGGTCCGCAAGGAATTATCATCGACATTCTGAAAAGGAAGGTTGCAGAATTTGAGCAGATATTTAATAAGAACTTAATTACACTTGCACCTAGCTATGCGATGAAAGTAGTAGTCGCCGAAAAAGAATGCGACTTTTTTATTTCGGGTAATGGACTGAACCGCTATATTGAAGATCTGTCCACTTCCGAGCTACTTCGCATGGAAATCTGCATGCACAAAACGCTTCAGGAACTTTTTGGCATTGGGCTCTTAATTATAGACAATGTTGAAATTCTTGACGCGGCAAACGAAAAACTTCTAACAGCGTTCGCCAAAGAAAATGCTAAGACGGGACAAGTAATCGTTATTACCTCGTATGTTCCGATAGGGTTGAGAGACGAGCATATTGTTGTTATTGGTCCAATGCCGGCAGATGCTGTTTCCAGGACACAAAACGAAGAACAAGTTGTTTCAGTTGCTTCTTCATCGTTGAAGCCCGCATCTCCCGTTGTTCCTGTCCAGTCATCTACAAAACTAATAGCGGAAATACAAGCGAAATGGCCGGCGGTGTTCAAAGCAGTTTTGAAAGACAGACCTGGATTATCATCCTGCTTATCGTCTGCTCAAATATCTGGTTTTGATGGTGTGACGATTACACTCACGCTGACAGAACAATTCAGGGCGGAGAGACTTACGGAAGAGGTAGAGGCATGGCAGCCGACAGCAGTCAAGATCATAGGCAAACCTGTGCAGTTCAAAATTGTTTCTACGGAAATCCTGGAACCAGCGGTAATCATCAAGACTAGTGCATCAGCCGAGAAAGAGAAAAAAGAACAAATCACCAACAGCCCCGGAGTGCAAAATGTGATAGATTTATTCGGCGGGCAAATTGTGTCTTCATCAACAAGTGAAACAAAACATTGAAATGCGGGGTGGGGCAGTAATGCTCTCGCCCTGTATTTAAAAACAGGAGAATAAAAATATGAGAGAAAGTTCAATAATTGTCTGTCCCAATTGCGGGAATGCCCGTCATTTTTATAACGAAGTTATGAAAAAAACCGAGCAATTTCTGGAATCTATCGGTGACGATAGTGATGAAATATTGCTGGCGAGAGAAGATAATTTTGAGAATAAGAACGGCCCGTATGTTTGTTCTGTCTGCCACTCGCAGACTATAATTCTTCCATCTAAACTGTTTAGCAAACAGCAAATACGGACGGTACTCGGTGCGGAAGATTCCATGCAAAACATAAAAATTATAGAAGAGATTTCCGAAAGAAACCGGGAAAAAGGAGCCAACCATGTTTGAGAGAACGCTCGTCTTTTTGAAACCCAACACAGTATTAAATAATGAATCTGTTTTTTGTATGAAATGGTTATGCAAACACGGATTCATTAAGCGCACGCGGACCGTTAAGAAAAGCAAAAAGTTCTTCCTGAAATTTTATAAGCACGTGCCTCAGCCAAACAGGGATAACCATTCCGCTTTTTGTAGCTCGGGGCACATTGTTGCCCTGCTTCTAACTGGCGACAATGTTGTTGAAAGGGTAAAAAAGACCATTGGTGCGGCGAATGCCCGCGAAGCAACAGTAGGGACACTCCGCGAGGTATTATTCTCAAAACATCCGCAAGAAAACGGGTATGACAATTTTATTCACGCGTCAGGTTCGGTTACTGATGCAGAAAACGAAATAAAAATCTTTTTTGGAGGTGCAAAATGACAAGAGAAGAATTTGACAAATTACCGTCAGGATGGGGAACGGAAGTTTGTCCCGATTGTGGAACACGAAAAACAAATTCTAATCCAGGATGCTATTGCAGAGGCTGTAGCGGCGAAGAAAGGCGTCCGCACATAATGAAAAATCATCATACTTGTCCAGAAGTAAAAACAGTTGATGAGGCAGTAAATAAAGTGAGCGAAAAACCGGATTGTTATAAATGCGATTATCGTGGAAATTTGCCAGGAGATGCCCATAGTTGTTGCAATCATCCCGCCAATGCGGAAATTCTGAATAATCCGATGGCACAAGTTTTCGGAATCCTGGCAGGTGTCGGCAGGGTTGATCCTGTCAATGTTGAAACGCTGGGCATAAAAGTTGTCGGTAACCCGCTCGGGATAAAAAGAGGATGGTTTAACTACCCGCTCAATTTTGACCCAACTTGGCTGGAATCTTGCGACGGATTCAAAGCGAAAGAGGATTAAAAAAATGAAAAGAATTTTTGAAAGCAAAAAATATCCGGGGTTTTGGATGAACAAACACGGAGTTGTTTTTGGTCCGGAAGTAAAAAGTGATGTTGATATCATAATAGGTCACTTCAAATTAGTGGATGCTGATAAATTTTTTGCGCCATACCAAATTTCGCAGGAAATACGGGATGAATCTCGTGTATCAGGATTTCAATTCGCGAGAACATAGTTAAACGGAGGTAGCATGTCAGAAATATTAGTAGAACTTACAGGGACGAACAAATTCTATGCAGTAACAGACGTTGACGGCAAAGAATATACTGTCGCTGTTATGTACGACGAGAATACAGACAACGAAACCTATGAAGTTACGAGCATCAACAACGAAGATGTTCCAGAGGAAAAAGCGGGCGAACTTTACAGAGCAGTTTTGGCAAGCAAAAAATAAATAGGAACCTGGGCGTACTGTGACAACGCTTGTAGTTTAAAGCGACTACGGTGAAACGCCGTAGTAATTGAAAGAAAGAGTGGTTGAACTCAGAAGCAAAATTAGCTCGAACTTATTTTATGAAATAAAATAATTTCTCTCTAATTATGCTTTTATGACAGTATGCCCGGGGACCTGTTTTAAATGGAGAATTGATATGAGAAGATACGATAGATTCATAATCACAAAAGATATCGAGATTGGAAAGGAAGTAATTAAAAAGGGAGAAATAGGTCAAGAAGTAAAAATGGAAGTGAAATCAAGTTTAGTAAAGTTCATTATATGCGGCAGAACGGGCGAATTCGGTATGAGAAGGTCTAAATTTTTAAGAAAAACCAAAGTAGCAAATCTGTGAGGCGAGGAGGAATTAATGGAAAGACTGGTTGTTGATAAATTATGGAGCTTAAATTCCAGAAAGGTTAAAACAATTTCGTTGAATAAAGCAGTTAAAATGTACGGGAAATACATAATTGCTTATGTGAAATACTATAAAAAATTATCTTTATCCGGCATTAAAAGTTTTATTGTTTGGCTAGAAACAGAAATATAAGTGTTTCAAAAAAATTTAAGGAGGTGATGCGATATGTTTGGGCTGGATACGACGCTCAAAACTTTGAGCAAGAATTACAAAATGTTAAATAAATTGTCGGGACTCGGAATTATCACGGTCAATGACCTGTTGCATTACTTTCCTTTTAGACACGCCGACCGCACGATCATAGAAGCAATCCGAGACATTATGTCCGGTCAAAACGCAGTTGTGCTCGGAAGAGTATATAAAACAGAAACTCCGAAAACAAAAGGTGGGATTGAGTGTTTTCAGGCATCTGTTACGGATGCCGACATGCCCGAAGATCATCGCACGATAAATCTGATTTGGTTCCGCCAGCCGTTTTTAGAAAAGATGATCAAGCCTGGCATGACTGTTCTTGCCACCGGAAAATGCGCATTCATGGGCAGACATAAGTCGTTGTTTGTTTCCGAATATGAAATTTTGGAAAAAGATAAAGAAACATTATCAGCCGGCCGCATCGTGCCATTTTACCCATTAACAAAAGGCATAACGCAGAAATCACTGAGGGCGATGGCGTATGACGTTATTAAAAATGCGGAACCGGTATCCGACTATCTGACCGCGGAAGAACAGAGAGAACTTGAAATATTAAGTCTTGATGTTGCCATCAAAAATTACCACTGGCCGTCAAATATGGAAATGATGTTACAGTCTCGCCAGCGACTGGCATTTGATGAGTGTTATAAAATCCAAAGCAGGTTCACTGCAATTAAACAACAGACATCGGCTGTGTCTCGTCCGGCGCATATATTAAAAAAAACAATTCTGACACCGTTTCGGGAAAAATTGCCGTTTGAATTTACCGATGCACAGTGTCGAGTGATACAAGAAATTTTTAAAGACATGATGTCGCCTAATCCAATGAACCGCATGCTCATGGGTGAAGTGGGTAGTGGTAAAACGATTGTTGCTTTGTGTGCAATGTTATTAGCAGTCGAGAATAAGAGACAGGCGGTTTTAATGGCCCCCACCGGTATTCTGGCAGAACAACACTATAAATCTATTCAAAAATTGTTATCTAAGTTCAAAATACCGATAGCATTAATAAAAGGCGGAGCAGGTGAATTCGTCAAAGATCAGATTAAAAACGGAGTCATCTCAATCATCATTGGCACACACGCACTACTTGAAGAAAGTGTGGATTTTTCCAATGTAGGATTGGTCGTTGTCGATGAGCTTCAAAAGTTTGGCGTCGAACAACGGAAAACCCTGCACGATAAAGCAGGACACTGCGACTTACTGACAATGTCGGCCACGCCGATCCCGAGATCAATTGCTCTCACTCTTTACGGTGACCTTGACTTCTCAGTGATTGACGAAATGCCTGCCGGCAGAAAACAGACTATCACCCAGCACATTGATGAAGTTGAAGCATATAACTTTATTGATATTCAACTGCGCAAAGGCGAACAGGCTTTCGTAGTGTATCCGCTCGTGAACGAACGAGTTCAGGACGTTAAAGACACCGATGCCAATGACGACCTATTTGCTGCTAAACCAGAGCCACTTAAAGCAGCCGTTGAATGGCAGAAACATTTACAAGCACGCTTTCCGCATAGCGTTGTAGGATTGCTCCATGGACAAATGACTGCCGCAGAAAAAGAAACAGTGATGCAGGATTTTATCGCCAAGAAAATACATGTTTTGGTCACCACCATAATTGTCGAAGTGGGAGTTGATACAGATGTGAATATCATGGCTATTGAACATCCGGAACGATATGGACTTTCAACACTCCATCAGCTTCGTGGTAGAGTCGGCAGGACCGGCAAGCAGGGATATTGCATTCTTGTCAAGAGTGCGAACGAAACCGAAGACGGTCTCCGCCGCATAGAAGCACTGCTATCAACAACAGATGGATTTAAAATTGCAGAGGCCGACATGGGCATTCGCGGTATTGGCGAATTGGTCGGCGATATTCAGTCCGGCGAACTGCATACGGAATTTCGTATCGCTAAATTGCCTGACGACATCCCGATAATGGTCAAAGCAAAGCAATTCAGCCAGAAAAAAATAATTGGGGGCATTGGAGAATAGTATGGGAATAATATGTCATCATTGTTATACAACATTTGAATTAGATTTTAATCAACAGCATGTTGTGGGTGACAATAATACCGTAGACTGCCAATGCCCCTTTTGTGGGCAAATAGAAACAATAACCAAAACTGAATTTCAAAATGCTGAAAAGTTAGAACAGACGAGAGAAAAAGAAATCGTTGCTAAAAGAGAGAAAAAGAAAACTATCTCTTGCCACAAACAACGTAAGAAAAAGACATCTTTTGAGACTAAATACGCTATGCAGGAACTTGTATTAGATCTCATTGATTCTGAAACCACAGAATGTCAATATTGTTGTGAGCCGTTTGACGGCAGCGAGGATATAACAGCGCATTCTAATTATGTTGGTGTCAAATGTAATGAATGCCATCGTGTTACAAAATTCACGTTTGATGAATTGAAAAAGACGCGGGAATCGTATGATGATAATGATGACGAAGACGACGACAAAAGAGAAAAAGATTGGTATTAAGTAGGGACGGGAATGTCCCTGCTCTTGACGGGCGATTGGAGGAACATATGAGTTTAATAACTGTGATTAAGAAAGGGAAATGGTATTCAGAATGCAACGGGCAGGAAGGACTTCCGTCTCATAAGTGGAAACGATTTGGCTTAAAAGAAAAATGTCCGCTTTGTCAAAAAGCCAGGGACGAACGCAAAGCGAAAAGCCTCAAGCGGTCAGCGTTAGCGTCTGCGAAATTTCGCGGACATAATATGAAAAAGTTTGTCAAAACTGCAAGGGAAAGAGGAGAATACGTTTCAACTTGCAAAAATTGCGATAAGGGGATATTGATTGTTGTCAATCCTCTGCCTAACGAAACGGAAATCATGGGCGGTGCGGTAGCCCTCAACTGCCCAAAAGGAGCGTAACGAATGTCTAAAAAGATAAGTAAAAGAAAAACCAGAAAAATATGGGAACAGGTCGGCAGAGTATCAGTAGATTCGGGCCAAATTGTTATAGTTGATCCCGGATTTTTGCAAAAAAGCATGATTGACGAACTTGCTGACATTAACTATGACAAACCACAGAATCTGTATGACCATTCCTGTAATATCGCCGGGAGTAGTAAATCTGTTGGCGAGTTTAGATTGAGTGAGCACACCGGTATGGTTACCGCCGTGGCATCTGAAACTGGAATAGGCGACGGACAGTATCCTGTTTATGCAAGGTTCAACAAAGACAATAGAGTCGCCGAACTGAGAATAAAATTTTTAAAATAATACTTTTTAGAAACACACTGGAGGGAACAATGGCAAAGAAAAAAGTAGCAGGAATAATAAGGATAGCAGTTCCTGAAAATCCTAAAATAGAAATACGGCACATTGCCGTGATTAATCAAGCAGAGATATACTCAGACGTTCTGGAAAGAATTGGTGGATATGAAGCTTTCGAAGATACGGAATATGATAATGCAATTTATCGGATGGAAGCTCTCAAAAATATACTTACCAATCCCGATGACGACACAAATGAGACGACCAAGATTAGAATTGAGAATCTTGTAAAGAAAATCGGGAAAAACGTCGACTATGTAATGATTGTCGATAATTAATTTTAAAACCATGAACACTGCCAGGGCAGTAAAATGCTTGTGAAAATAGGGTCGTTGAAGGCGACGCTCCTTTCTCCCGTCTTTTCTTGAAGACAGAGGGGAGCATATTTATACACAAAATTGGTTTTTTCTATTTTTGTCCAATTTCTGGCAGCGTTAAAAAAATGATTATTGTTTAGGAGGCTAAATGTTCTACATAAGAGTATCCTCGGTCCGCAAAAAAGCCAAGGCGCTTAAAAAACACGTAAGTCCCAGCTTCCTTGCTGAACTCGATTTAATCGTTGACAAAGAAATTGAGAGAGCAGCAAGAAACGCAAATGCGTACATAACACTAAAACGGGAAGACTTGTTGAAAATGAAATAACCGGAGACGGGTTTAACTATCCGCCTGTCCGGAATTGAATAAAGGAAAAAATATGAAATATCTATTTATCGTTGTTGGAGACAAACCACAGGCGGGTAAAACTACTGTGGGTAAATACATTGCTAAAAAATTAAACATTCCGCACATGAGCACATCAGACACCATTGTTGACAGGGTAGAAAAGAAAATAGGGTTGCCATCAGGCACGATTAAAAAGATAAGGGCAACTGACCCGAACGCCTACCGCGATATGCTTATTACTGAAGGCGATAAAATGGCGGCAGAAAATTATTCGCCAGGAGTTGCATGTTTAGATGTATTGAATGGCACGGGTGGAGTGGTTGAAGGTATTCGTAGAGAAAAAGAATTGGCGGATACTTGCCGTGTAGCTTCCAAAAAAGGGTATAAGATATACACGGTAAGCGTGACCAGAAAAAACAATATTGCCGGCCGGGATAATACTGAGTCAGCAATTTTGGATAATGTTGATTACGCGATTATTAACGACAGCGACGTGCAGTCACTCTTGCATCGGGTTGATACAATAATTGACGCTGTTGTAGAAACAGTATATTTGCGGGAGGGCTAAAAATGAAAAAAGGATTTTTTGTAGCAATAGAGGGGCTAGACGGAGCAGGCTCATCCACGCAAAGCCGTATTCTATCAGAAAAAATCGCTGGGTCAGTATTGACCAAAGAACCGTGCGACGGTACTCTTATCGGCGATTTCATTCGCGGGATATTGCGGCATAAACACAAAACCGACAACACGACATTGCAACTGTTATTCGCCGCCGATCGCAAACACCACTACGAGACCGTAATCAAGCCCGCGATGGATGCTAACAAGGTAGTAATTTCCGATAGGTATGTTTTTTCTTCTATGGCGTATGGTTTGAACAATCCGGTTGAATGGATTGAAGCCATAAATTCAACCGTGCCCAAACCCGATATTACATTTTTTCTTGATGTCTTGCCGTCGATTTGTATGCAGAGAATCAACGGTTCACGGGCGAGCACCGAACTGTTTGAAAAAGAATCTTACCTAAAACAGGTTAGGAAAAGATATGTTCAGATAGCCCAAAATCCGGACAACAGAATCATCGTGATAGACGGGACGCAGTCACAGGAACGTGTTGCCAGCACAATATGGAATATTTTGGTTAAGGAGTTCAAAATCAATGTATAAAATACAAGCTTTAACGGGCACGGGAGAATGGGCGGGGTATGGCAGTAATATTTTTTTTGGGTGCAAAAATAACTGTAAATATTGTTACGCGAGAGCATCGGCACTGAGATTTAAAAAAATCAGCAATTCTACCGAGTGGGAACAGATGACTTTGAATAAAAACGAAGCGAACGCTATCCCCAGAAAGCTTGACCGCCCTTTCATGTTCCCGACAAGTCACGATATTCTGTCGGAACACATCGGCGTAGTTACTGATTATCTGACACGGTGGCTCAGTGTGGGAAATAAAGTATTGATAGTTACCAAACCACACTTGGAATGTGTCAAAGTTTTATGCCGCGAATTAGAATCATTCAAATCACAGATTCTATTTCGATTCACAATCGGCACGCTTGACGAGAGAATAAGCACATTTTGGGAGCCGGGAGCAACCCTGCCTTCAGAACGGACTCAATCTCTCAGATATACTTTCGAAAAAGGTTTTGCTACGAGCATCAGCGCAGAGCCGATGTTGTGCAGTGTAGAAAAAGCTCGCGATATGTTCTATTGCTTAGAATCGCTGATAACGGACACCATTTGGTTCGGAAAAATGAATAAGATATCTAAGCGAGTGCATGTTTCTCCGCAGGACATGAAATATGTGGAACTAATCAAGGCTCAGCAAACAGACGACAATATCCGAAAGTTATACTATATGTTGAAACTTGAACCCAAGGTTATGTGGAAAGATTCAATAAAGGCGGTGCTTGGAATATAAGCAAAATAATCCCGGATGGTATTTGCCATCCGGGTCCGGCTATGCCGAAAGGAACAATAAAATGGAAATGGTAATCAATTTTTCCGGTGGTAAGGACTCATCTGCTATGCTCGTTTACCTCTGCGAGAAATATCCGGATATAAAAAAGCATGTGGTATTGGCCGACACCGGCTGGGAACACACGGGTATTGTGGAATGGTGTGAATCTATCGTGTCTAAATTTGGACTCAAAATAAATGTGGTTCGTAATCCAAACAAAGATTTCTTTTCAATGATTAAACATAGAGGAAAGTTTCCATCACCGGATTGCCGGCAATGCACGAGCGACCTGAAGCGAGGTCCAATACAGACGTGGATACGCAGGAATATTAAAGATCCTGTGATTATTAATTGTATGGGGATCCGTGCCGAAGAGAGCCCTGCTCGCTCAAAGAAACTACGGTTGCAGAGGGATAAATCCTTATCTACACGGACACGAACAGTGTGGAATTATTTACCGATTCACGACTGGTCGGAAACGAAGGTGCGGGAATATCTTAAAAGCAAGAATATTCCATTACATCCGGTATATCAATATCTCGGCAGACTGTCCTGTCAGATTTGTATTTACATGAAGGATTCAGATCTTGAAGCCGTGAAAAAAAATAACCCAGAAGCCTTTAATAAAATACTGTCGCTGGAAAAAGAACTGGGCTTTACGATGCGTAACGGCCGCTACATAGACGGCACTCCGAAATAAAAGTGGAGGAAAAAGTATGGACATCAATTCAATTAAAAATCAAATAGTCCCGGGATCGGAAACCGAGCATGTGGTCTGCCTCGCATGGGCACAGAAGAAAAGACATATCATAGTTGACGGTCAAATTCTCTGTCAGCCAAAATTTTCTAACCATATTCGTCAACGGGGAGAATGCGGATACAACAGTATTTCAATATCTGGCATTCCGAATTATCTAAAAAAAGATAATGACATCAAGTCCACGCACACCGATGGAATAATTCCAATGAAACCATTAAACGAGATTGAGGGAATTATTCAATCAAGTATTTGCAAAAAATGTAAAAAGGAATATGCAAAATTATTTTCAAAGGGGCATAAGATGGAATATAAATTTGAAGTTGTAATAGCAATTGAGAAACTTTTGCCGGATGTAAAAAAACTTACTGACTCTATTAGCAAAACGATGCAATCTATATTTGGCGGTACAGAAACGATATCCTTTCGGGGTCCGGTACGCGAGGTAGTTATGACGAGCAATCAAATTTTGCCGCCCGCCGCACTGGAACTTATCCGTAAGAAGTCCGAGGAATTCCTTAAAAAGGAATGTCCGGAATTAAAGCCGGAAGTTCGATTCAAGGGATAAAATATGAATGTCAGAGACATTCCATTAATTCTATATCATGCCACATACACACACTATCTGAAAAGAATTAAAAGATTTGGACTAGGCAGCGAAGTCCGTCGGCGATCATGGGAATCTTCAAGACCCGGCGTGGTATGTTTGGCTTCCGACAAAGACGAAGCCTATTCATATGCCGAGATTGCCGACACTGTCCCAGATACGTGGCACGACAGAATCGTTGTTCTTGCAGTAAACACAGCTGACTTGAATAAATCTAAAATTTTCCCCGACACGAATATTAAATTGGATCCTGGGCAAAAGCCGACCTGTTTTGAATATCGGGGAACTATTTCTTTTGAAAAATTGAGCGTGGTTAAGATATGAAAGGAGAAATCAAAATGCCAAAAAACTGTAAGCATGAAAAATGGTGCAAGGACAATTTCATAAAGGAAATACCCGTAGAAAAGGTTAAGGAGCTCTATAAGTTTTTACAGGGCAAATTGCCGAAAAATATTGAAATAAAAAGACCGCCGCATCTGTCAAAAGCAATGGCGTTCAAAATAATTTGGTTTCTGCAAGAACAAACGCAAGTATTACCGGACCATTTTGAAAAATGTCAAACATGCGGGAGCATTTACGATACGCGTCAAGAGGGTAATATAACCCACTGTGACAGCTGTCGAAAGGACTGAACAATGATGAAAATAACAGACAACATCAATAACTGGCTCGCCCACGGTGACCGCGGTGCGTCGTCTGAAACCATTGTAAGTTTCTTAACGGGCGTGAACATAGCCAAAAATCCATGGCATCCTTGTGATACGTCTGATTTTTACAGGTGCTACAAATTGGTTGAGGCGTGTCCGGAGATTAAAGCGGATCTGAATTGTCTAAAAGGGCTGTCTCCTGTTTGGCAGAAAGTTATAGAGAACTGGGACACCCTTGTGGTAATGTTGCTTGATGCCGCGGAGCAGGAAAAAAAGACAGGGAACAACGACGGAAAAATGTATAAGTTCATGAAGTCGTTAGGCTGTTAGATGTCACGTTTAGGAGGCAAAGGAAATTATGGAAGCTGAATTTTCAACAATTCAAAATAGTTATGCTGAACAATATCTTAAGGATAAAAGCTTTGACTGGCTTAACGAAGCACAGAAAAAATACATCTTGGAAAATTTGGGCGATATACGAGTTCAGGACCCGATGATGTATCTAAGTCCAAAACTCGCAATTCATAACAACGCAGAAAAACATCGTAAAGCAATAATGGGTTTGGTAACTGATCCGGAAAAAGTTAAAAATGTTGTGGGTAAATATAGGTAACTATTATCAGAATTCGGCAAATCATTACGATACTATCGTATATTAACGAATATCGCTTAAGGGAGAGAAAACAGTATGTTAGAAAAAAGAAAGGTTTATGGCGAGAAGGGTCACTATGTCTATGTTGTTGAGAATTTCATCATTGACGGAATTATTATTTATGTCACGAAAGTTCCGTCTGATGATATAAACGAAAACGAGACAATTGAGTTGTCGGTAGCAGGTCAGTCTGACACATCTGAAGTTTTTGAAATTATATACACATACACGCGGAAGGGATTTAAGGAAGCGGCACAATCTATACTCAAGCATCTTGCAAAAAAATAATTAAAAAGCGAGGAGAAAAAATGAGTAGAGTTTATTCAATCGAGGTTTCTGATAAATTTGAGACAACACAAACAAATCATATCTTTGCTCTTGCTGAAGCAGAAAAGGACTTCGTGAGCAAAACATACAAACTCGGCGATGAAAAGGTGACGGTGTTCAAAGATATTCGTGGTCGGTTCAGTATGGTCATGGGCGACAAGGTTCCGGTCACGATTGACGAAGACGGTATACTATCGCCCCTGGCGGTCGCATTAGAAGCACAGTTCGACGCAGCGATGTCGGTATCAGCAGATAAGTAGACGACGGGCAACGGCGTCGTGCCGAAGATCGGGCTTGGGGGAGGAAAATGATTATAGTGATTGAGATAGATAAGAAAAGTGCTGGGTTCGGGATTGACTGGTTTGTGAAGGTCAAAGGACTCCGCCTGTGGTTTTTTGCTGTTCATTGCATATTCGGTGTTGTGCTAAAAGATATTTTTGTGGGCGGAGGGAAAAGTGAAAATATTTAAATACAAAGGATACGGTGTTCACGATTCAAGATGTGGCGTGTCAATCATTGACGACGGAACAGGCGGGAAAATAGTTGTGCTAACGGAATTGCCCGACAATCCGGGCACATCAGTTACCAATTACGTCGAAGGTATCGCAACGGCAGTAGTTCACGAATTATTGCCGAACTTCCCGGTTTACAAAATAAAATGGGTTGAGCATTACCCCGATACAGCTGCACTCCCGCCGGTTCTCGGCAGGGAAACATTTGATCGGGTTGAATTGGAATGGGATGGTGGACGTGCAGCCGCTGAGCATGTAGCATGGAGAAATCTCAATTTCTATAACCCGAAATGGTCGCCAATGGATAAAGAAGAAGTCAGAAAAATCAAAGAGCAAATGCTTATATAAAATGTGCCGGCAGATAAACCACAGGCTAATGCCGGCGCATACTAATTTTTGAGGAGGAGTAATGGGAGTGCTGGTCAATAAATAAAAAAGGTTTGAGATTGGGCGTACTATGTTAATGGATAGGCGGTTGTTTTAGACTGTCCTGGTTAGTGTCAACGCTGACTAAACGAAAAGATAGTGGTTATTTAAGAACATTATTACTCTCCAAATTCCCGGGTTCCCCGGCAATTTCTCGTGTAATAATGTTTCAAGATAGCACGCCCAGTCTCTTAAGTTGAAAACTCCATGTCGATATTGGAGTAAGCGAGGAAAAAAAATGAAAATAAGCGAAATAAAAAGCAAGTTGATTAATGAATTTCACCTGGCGGCAGTTGCTGTATCTTTTTTATCGTTCACGGAAACGATAGGGCTATTTTTGCTCAAGACGGCCGCAGTCGGTGAAAACGCGTTCCATGATGCTTGGAGAGACATATGGAGTTCTAAATCTGGGTTCCGGAAAATTTGCGATGCAATTTATAATAACCCCAACGCGGGATACCTATACATGCGCATCGTTGATACTGAAAGGTTCGCCGCAATGGCGAAGAGTTCGCCCGATATAGCATATGTCGAAAAATACTACAAAAGTCTTAAGCAATGGGAATCTCGCGCGATAAAAAAGATTGAGGAAATTGCCTCGGTTCTGCCAATAGAGGAACTCGAAAACACGCAGATATCGTATAGAAAAATCAGCATCCCGAAAAAAGCTGGCGGTTTCAGGGAATTGACGATTCCCAATGACGGACTTAAGGTAGTTCAAAAGAAAATACTGAACCTGTTATATGAATCACGCTTTTGCTCGATATATGCACACGGGTTTCAGCCGAGTAAATCAGCATATACGAACGCTGTCCAGCACAACAAAGCCGCAAAATTGCTTAAGGTAGATATCAAGGATGCTTTCCCGTCCACGTCCGTCAAAACACTTTCACCCATACTTGCAGATATTCTCGGTGATTATGGCAGGGACTTGGTTATAAAGTATTGCACTTATAACAACGGACTTCCGCAAGGCGCCCCGACTTCTGGCTGGTTATTAAATATAGCACTGAGCAAATTCGATGCTTACGTTAACTATGTTTGTGAAGGCATCGGACTTATGTACACACGCTACGCAGACGATATTTGCATTTCGGCCAATGCAGCTGGTATAAAAAAATTCTCTGCGAAGAAAATGTATGCGTTAATAAAAACCAAATTGAAATCATTTGGTTACCGCATAAATGGCAAAAAGACCAAAATGGTTCAACTGCCTCGCAAAGTATCTGTAACCGGCTATGTCTTAAATAGCGGAAAGCCGACGATTTCTCGTAAGACGCGGCGCGTGTACAGAGCAATGCTACATAATCATCAGACGGGTAAGTCCATACTTCCCGCTGCCAAGATTAACGGGATACTGGGCTATGTGAAAACAGCTCATCCCGAATCTGTCGAAAAATGGACCGGGAAATATTTGTCTAAATAAGCGTCTGTCCGGGCACACTATGTTACATCGGTGCAGTCAGCCGAATTCCAGCGTATCGCTGGAATCTTTAAAGATAGGTGTTGTAGCACCCTCTGTAAGAGAGTGCTACTCAACAAGATTAATGATGTGAATTTTTCGCAACGAAAAATTCAGCCGAATTAATCTTTTAAGATAGTGTGCTCGGACATAACGCAAATTTTGGAGGCAAAAAATGAATCCACAGTATTTGGATACATTATATTTGGAAAAAATTAAGAAAATTAAGAAAATCACAGAGCAGGAAATCCAAAAACTTATGCCCCGTGCTCGAAAAGGGGATATTGCTGCTGCATCAAGAATCGCCGAGGGCAGCATGCCCTTGGTATTACCTATTGCTAAAAGATATTGTGTGCCGGGCATTCCGCTTTTTGACCTGATACAAGAAGGAAACAATGAAATCGTCCGCGTAATGAAAAACAACGCTGCCAACAAAGGATATTTTTCAAACTATATGAGCAATCGGATTCGGAACGCTATTTTACGCTACTGTTCTTTTTTGACTAAAAAACTTTGTTATTCAACTGACGAATTTGAATATCTCACGAAGAATCTTGCGCACGACGGGACGCAAGAACCGATTTTGTACAAGATTAAAACTTCTGATGGTCGCCGTGTAACAGAGAAACAGAAAGAGCGAGTATCTCTCATCCAGTATTTAAAATCTGTTAACCAAATAAATTATGCTCTAAATAAACTTACGGCAAAAGAAAAAAAAGTAACAATGTTACGGCTCGGTTTATATGACGAACTCCCCTACACGCTTAAGTGTGTAGGGGAAAAAATGAAGATTACTGCCAGCTGGGTCGGCCAGATTGAAGACCATGCTTTTATCAGGATAAGACAATCGGCAATGAGGCTTAAATTCCTCGAGAAGTGCGAGTTGGAGGAGTAATGCTAAAAAAAGAACTTGTCCCCGGTGGATATGGTTACCGGGTAGAAGAGTATCAGAACAGCGGTGTCACAAACGCTATAGAAATTTTGCGTCATGAAATTTTTGAATCGGGGAATACCAGCGATTTGAAGGATGCCGCGAAAGCGTTAAGAGTCAAGCCCATTTTCGAAATTGTCATTGATACAATCAGAAAAAGATTTGGCAAGGACGCAACTGGACTCTGGCTCACCACAAAGAAGGGTGTCAAAACATACACGCACACGGCTGATGGAACTGGCTTCCTTGGCAATGCTTTGAAATACCGGATACCGAAGGACGCGCTGAAACTGATTAACATAGGAGACACTGACGGTGCATTTTTTGTGTTCAGGGGCAAGAAAGAAAATTATCGGCGTTGAAAAATAAATCTCAAGGAGGAACTTAAGCGATGGAAAACACTGTGAAGAGATATTGTAATTACTGTCAGAAGGAAACACCACATAAGGTCGTGGATCCAAACAAATCAAAAGATGGCACTGGCGGAGACATCAGGTGTACCGTATGTGGTTCAGCGAGATTAGATACCATACAGGGATTCAATGCTAATCTGATGTGAGAAATGGAGGATCTATAATGGAAAATAAAATAGTGACAGCAGAATTAACTCAATCCGAAAAAATACATTTAAGTATGAAAGAAATCGCGAAACTGGTAAGGAATCAATTAAAAAAAGAATTCCTGTGGTGCGTTTTTTCTGTTCGGAAAAGCACGCACAGTTTGAGAATTTCTTTACTGAGGGCGTCGTTTGAAGCGTTCGTCCCTGAAATAACTAACATGTTTTCAAATGGTTTGACGACAAAAGAGGAACAGGTAAAAATCCTTGAATACATGAAAGAAAAAGGTCACAGTCAAGTCAATCACTACTACATTAAAACCAGTATCTTTTATACTGATGAGTGCAAGAAGGTATTGCAGAGAGTGAAGGAATTGACGGACGAATATAATTACGACAACTCAGATGTTCAATCAGATTATTTTGATGTCAATTTTTATTTGCACCTGCATATCGGGGAATGGGACAAACCGTTCCGGAGGGTATAGTATATGGAACAGAGAGCATTTGCTTTAATAGTAGAAGATGAGGAAAGTATCATTAGGGTTATTACGAAGAAACTTAGTATTCTGGAACACAATTATATAGTAGCCCAAAATCAAGAAGAAGCCAATTCCTTTTTAGAGAAGCAGAAATTTGATTATGTCCTGCTTGACCTTAAACTTCCCGTAGATAAAAATGATATTGCTCCCGATTTAGACACGGGGTTTAATCTTTTACAACAAATAAGAGCAAAGTATACTAAGGAAAATCTACCAATAATTGTGATGACCGCATCTGTCGTATCTATCGTAGATATTATAAAAAAAGGTGCGAATGATTTTATCGAGAAACCCTTTAGTTCAAATGGACTTGAGATGAGAATTGAAAGAGCATTACTCGGTAGGCAAATAAAATGAACAAAATATATCAAATACAGACAATCATAGAATCCTGCATAGAACATCTAAAAAAAGAATACCCTGAATTCCCATTCGGGTTTATTTGCAAACAATGTGCCGAGTATCTTCAGAAACAACTGTTGGAAGCAGGCATAAATACCGATTTATGCAGAGGAAACATATTGCTGTCAAATATCAGATATTCCTCTAATGGACGGCCCGATATAGTCAACGACCATTACTGGCTGACGGTTATGATAAACAGGAGAACACATATTCTTGACATTACTCGTCACCAGTTTTATGGAGACGATGACCCATTAGAACTATTGCCGCTAAAAAAATATAAAAAAGAATATTTTGAGTGGTTACATATTCCTAAATGGGTTGACAGACGGCTCAATGCTATGTTGAGAGAAAATTCTTATTAAATAAATCTGTCGGTGGCAGAAACGGGAGGCACTGTGGCTAAAAAAACGAAAGGTTTAGCGGAAATTCTCGAAAAAGAGTTCAATAAAAGCAAAATTCCAAACGCTGAAATTGAATTTGAAGATTATACTGACAAAGAAGTAGAAATTTCACATTTAAAAGCTATCAAAAGGAATCGGGGATCTGGCACTGCTACCATGAACAAAGTAATCGAAATCGCCGATAAAAACGATATCAAATTAATGCTAATTCCTTGCGGTGAGCCAGGTACAAGATGGCATAACAGTCTTGTTAGGTTTTACGAACGGTTCGGTTTCAGACAAGACAGTGAGGATGTTATGCGCCGGTAGGCGAGGAATTCTTGCGATGATTTTTAGATTAACGGAGGGCAGAGATATATGAAAGAAACACTTGTTGATTTTCCCGGCGGCAAATTAATGGCTTCCCAAGGATTTAGTTTTGTTCCTAACAGACAGAAATTTCGTCGCATAATGAAAAACGGCCGAGTGAAATGGCCCACGGGGATATATCAGTCCAATAGTCTATCGTGCTTAAGAGAAAACCATATTTTAGTTTTAGGCATCAAGGATGACAACGGTGCTATTTGCGGGATAGTTCGGAAAAAGCCGTACATTCTTAATCTTGTTGAAAAAAGGAAATAATTTTATAGCAGAAAAGGAGACCATGTTTATGTGTGAAGCAAGAACAGGAACAAAACGGATATTAATAAAATATGCAAGAAATTTAGTCAAAACCGGATTTTTCAACTGGGAAAGAATAGCAAATGAAATAAGAGCAAAAGGATTGGACTACGATTATTATGAATCGTTTTTTGCTTTTGGCCCAAGAGCGTATGATTGGGTAAACGGAAATGGAAATTGGAAGGAGTTGTTGGAACTGATAAAAAGCGGTAAGAAAACCTCGCAAATCATTCAACTGATTTGAAGGAAGAATTACCAGATACTAAATTGCGAACGAAAGGGAGTTATTCTATGTCAAAGAAACAAAAAAAAATCAAAATAGAGATTTTTGTCAACCTTGGACCGAAAAAACAAGATTCATTTTGGTACGAAGGACATATTACCTCGGTGTCCCGCGGGGACATAACAATTGAAGTTGTTGCTCACGGTGATATCCGTATTAAAAATAAAAAAGGCGAATTGGTTCACGACGGATGTAAGGAACGTGGCGATGGATTTCCCGAATTCAAACACGGGTTGAATACGGACAAACAGTTGAGCAGCATAGAAAAATTCGGTTATGAGTGGATCAACAACAATTGGCTTGAATGCTTCGTTGGTGATAACGGCGATGCCGGTCCAATATCATACGTTTTAAAAGACGCTATCGCTGATGCCAAGGAAATGCTTCTGGATGAAGAAAAACTTGTACGAAAAGAAGCAAGAGAAGAAGCGAGAAAAAAAGCAAAAGCAGTGAATAAAAAATAAATATGGAATCTGCTGGCAGATTGTTGCGGGGAATCACCCCGCTATAAAGCACGGCGACAATTTGCCGGAAGATTTAACCGGAGGAAAACATGAAGGTCGTTATTGTGTGGGGAGGATGGAGATGCACGGCAGGATATGTCCATTGGGCATATGTGGCAGAAGCAATTGAACCGAACGAATCTTTGAGAGGTCAACGAGTAGACGGAATTGACTGCTATGAAATGTCCAGAATTGGCAAAAGACTTTTTGAGCCCGCCAACAGAATGGACATCAACGACCCTAAAAATTGTGACTACGACAAAGAACCCAATCCCGAGCCGAAACCCATTTGTGAAAAATGGGTAAAAGATAACGGGCACAAATTCGTTGCTGTTGTTAAAATGCGGACGGACTGAACGGGAGGCAAAACGATGACTTTAAATTTACACGGAAAAGAAAGAGTACGGGTAGCAACAGACAGTGAAAATAATTTCATTGATGTAGACTGCCTCACATTTGAAGGCGGGCTCGCCATAGATTTATACCCGCGATTCCACTATATAGAGATTCGCAAGAAAGACGGCTATCTCAGGATTTTTCTCTGGAAGACCAAGGGACATAAGCACGCCGCATCACCAGAGGATATCGAGGGGTGGGAAGACGCCGAAGTCGTTTTGGCGGTCAATGATGTCAATAAGGACAGGGAGAAAAAATGAACAAGAAAAAGTTCAAGTGGAATCAGTATTCATTCAATACATGGTATGCCTTAGTCTATTTCATTGACGGGAATATGTTCCGCATAGAAAGACGCGGTCACCGCGGGCAGTATGAATACACTCTTTTCTATTTACATCCTTCATGGACAATTACATCGGCCGGGGCGGGATGGAAACATTACGCGCCATATCCGTCATTGGAGTTGGCAAAAGGTGCTGCCCAAACGGCATACGATGAATTCGTAGCGAAGGTAATAAAAGACAATGGTTCCCATGGAGGATAACGATGCATCTATATTTTGCCCATAACTTTAATGACAGAAAAGAAATGCGGGCTATCGAGCTGGAACTGGAAAAACAACTCGGCATGAAATTATTCAATCCTTTTTACGACGATCCGACACGCGAGGCAGAGATGAGAGAATTAGATGCCCGCGGAGCAGACAGCACTGCTCGGATGTCGCGGTTCAAGAATTCGTTTAACCGCGACGATGATGACGCTCGTCTAATTGTGCGGAGAGACTTGCAGAATCTCGCAGGTTGCGACGGATTATTCACAATCGTTAAGGAGCCGAGTTTCGGCACGACAATCGAAATATGCAATGCCGTCCTGATGAGGAAGCCGGTTTACTTTGTCAGCGAGAAATACGGTAGTCATCCGTGGATTAAAGTATATGCTACCAAGACATTCAAAGATGTTGCTGAGTTCACAGCATATATTCAAAGAGAGGGAAAATAAATGATTGACAGCGACATGACATTCGGAACTTTTACAATGTATTGTGACGAAAAGGGATGTTCCCATTCAGAAGAGTTTGACACGGATGGCAACTGGCAAGAAATGATACAGGATGCAAAACGTTCCGGCTGGATAATGGAAAAAGTCGGCAATGACTGGCATCACAGATGCCAGAATCATGAGGATTAATATGACAAAAAAATGGACAAAAGAATGCACTGCTAAAATTACTGTGGACTTTGGAAAATATTTTGCTGGCGGGAAGTCAAGAGAACTACGCTGTTGTTTGCTCGCACCACACCCTGACCATAAACACTACTCTCCCTCATTACTGATTACCTGCGGAGGAGATGTTCATAAAGTTCCGGGCTGGTCGCATCACGTTGAGAGGGTGAAAAAATGATTAAGAAAAAAAAGATAGAACGGGGAGGATACAAATGAGCAAAACTCCCGATTGGATTATTGTATCTCAAAACAAAGAGGACCTCTTGAGATATTCTGGTTCCGTTGTTTGGATAAATAAATGTCTGCGATGCAAACAAGAAGAGCCAACTTACGCAGGAACCTTATCTACAACAGTATTCCAAGGAAAAGAATTTATTAAAATTCACAGAAATTGTAAGTGATAAAATAGGAGGGATAAATAATGACAGATAACAGTTGGGTTGAAAGTTGGGTTAAACTCACATGGTTTAAGAAAGGCGTCAAGACAGAAGATTGCGATCATGACCATGTGGCAGAAATGATGGCAAAGGGATACACGAGTGGCGAATTGGTGAGGGGAGCCGGCAAAGAAATTATTCGGGGCTGGTGGGAACAAAAAAAGGGGGAATGAAAATGTCAAACAGAAAAAAAATACGCACGACAGCGTTAAACGAGGTTATCAGGGAATATCGCGAAGACTATGGTGATCCTGAAGTAGCTAAACAAGCCTCCACAGAATTGGCATTATTAAAACAGAACGCAAAAGATACGCCGATAACCTCGAAAAAAGACATAACGGTTGACAGCAAATTGCTGAAGAGTCAAATAAAGGGGCTGCTTAACTCCAATATAGAAGAAGAAATCAAAGAAGGGCTGCACAATCTTCTCGGTGCTATTTATGACGGCGTTGTGGACGAAGGCAGCGTAACGATTGTTAAACATGGGAGAAAACAATAATGTCAAGAGCAAAATTGATGGCGCAGATAGTGGAATCAGTTTGCTTAAATACGCTGGCGTTCCCTGCCGAAAATGGCAGGGGAATGCAGATACCAGACGATAAATCCGACTCGGCAATATTCTCTATTAAATGGGGATGTTAACCACACAAGGAGAAAACGATGAATGAACATCCTATACTTTTTAGCGGCGAGATGGTCAAAGCACTTCTTGCCGGAAAGAAAACGCAAACCCGGCGGGTGATGAAGCCACAACCGCCGGAATGGTGTAAAGATTTTGGCTATACTTGTTTTACACCCGTTGGTAGCATTTCTGGGCGTGGTGTTTACGAGGACAAAGGACCGGCCGAGAAGTTTTTTAAATACCGCCTCGGTTTCGTCGGTGATAAATTGTGGGTAAAGGAAACACATTATCTTTACGGCAAATGGGTTAAAAACGGCAAGACAAAATCAGGCAGGCAAAAATATAAATTTGTGTGTCTGAAAAAAGCAGTAAAGTATTTTGATATCCCACCCAGAAAAATATGTAAAAAGAAAACTGAAATTGGATGGTTTAAAAGACCATCAATTTTTATGTTTCGCTGGGCTTCCCGCATTACGCTTAAAATTACCGACATCAGAGTTGAGCGATTACATGACATAACTGTATGGGATTGCTTGGATGAGGGAATTCTCGGGAATAGAGATAATTTATCGGGACACACAGCAATCAGTATACCGGCCAGCGAAGCAGTCTTTGATAAATTTCAAAATTTATGGGATTTTATCAATGGAAAAAAATATCCGTGGTCGAGCAATCCGTTCGTGTGGGTGATTGAGTTTAAGAGGTTTAAGAAATGAGCGATTATGACAAACGTCTAAATGTTCCATTAACCGGTCTGTCCAACATTAACCTGTTCACAAAAGCCGGGCTTCTTATAGCCACGGCGTACGAGCGCATCGTTATCGGCGGCCGCGGTCCGTATGTCGAGTTCCTGTCAGAGCATATAATAGCGGCAAGTTTCCGCGTCCCGAAAGAGCAGGCGTATCGGCTCACTACTGACTATGTCTATTACGTTGAATACAGAACAAATTGTATCTCAAACGTGAAAGCATACTTTCAGCGACGAGTCGTCAATTATGCCGACTATCGTATTGGACGCTGGTATGTCTCTCCGTTTAATATAGTCAACGCAGCGGATGTTCCACTTATATCTCCATTGCGAAGAAAGGTAACGAAGCAATTCTTAAAATAAAATGTCGTCAGTGGCGAAGTGGTAGCCGCAAATACCGAAGAGGGTTGGCGAACCGATAAGCGTAAGGCGTGGGTTCGCCCCGTGGGATTCGATTGCCCACCTAACGACAATTTTATAAACCGGGAGTAATTAAAATGGTGAAGTTCGAGAAAGTAAAAAAAATAGTAGTTTCTAATCCAAAAAATGCTTCTGTTAAGTCCGATACTATTCAAGCGATACCGAAAGAGTTATTGCCACTTGCCGCCGAAGCTCGCATGTATAAGAGTGCGGAGGAGTTTGTAAAAGTTATGTCCACTAATTATGTGGGCAAACAAGGGGATTTCTCTATATCTCCGCTGGAAGTTGCCAATGAAGTTGATGATGGTTATTGGCAAAAAATTACTGATGTCTTACCTGAAGAACGAGATAATTTTCTTGGGAAAGATACTAATTATTATACACCAATTATCGGGAATAAATTAACGATATATAGGGCAACAGAAGGCAACACAATAAGAGCGGGGGATTATGTTACTAATAATAAAAAATATGCCACAATGCACTTAAAGGATATAATGGGCGGAGAGGGGAATTTGTTACAAAAAGAAATAAGTGCGGATGAACTATTGTGTGCTGGTTCAACAAATGAATTTTTATATGCCCCGAAATGGATACGTAATTTCAAGACAAAACAACAATTCATCGACTTTTACAGCAAGGTAGTTGAACAGAATTAAATTCTATTCAATGACAGTTTTATCACATGGAGGCATAGTGAATAATCAATGGATTTACAAAAACACGGAAGACAATGCCGCTCGGTTTCTGCTGGGCGAGAGGGGGGCGAAAACACTTATCTGTATAGGCATTAACGCCAGCACGGCTACGCCAGAGCATCTTGACAATACGCTGGCTACTGTTAAACGCTTTTCTCGGGACCTCGGCTACGACTCTTGGCTGATGCTCAACGTTTATCCACAGAGAGCCACGAACCCGAAGCTGCTTCACCGAATAATGGACAAAGAACTTCACAGGAAAAACTTGGAATATATTGATTGGGCATTCCATACAGGGCGCTCAGATATCTGGGGGGCGTGGGGGACATTAATCAACAAGCGGGAGTATTTGTTCATCTGTCTGAAGGACATTTACGAACTCTCAAAACGATACAACCTGAACTGGTTTCATATGGGACCGTTGTGCAAGAGTGGACATCCGCATCATCCGTTGTATTTAAAAAAGAACTTACTGCTTGAAAAGTTTGATATGAACCAGTATATGATGGTGCTGAATATACATAAATCAAAAGAAAAATAATGAAAATGACATACTCTTGCACCCTAATGGGCAGAGTATCTAAGGAATAAAAACATGGTGAAATTCACACAAAGATTTGAAAGGCATAAAGAAGTAATTAAGGCAGTTTATCTTCCCAAGAAACTTCATCTAACAATATTCTATGATGAAAACCTTGATGAAGTAGAAGTTAAAAGAATTGTTTTGAAAGAGATTGACATACCTAATTTACAGAACTCAGTTGAAACATTATCGTTTTATGCAGAAACTAAGGAAAGAGGCACCAATTATTCCCAACACTAAAAGGGATTAGTATCCCTGAGATGATTATATGAAGAAAAATATTAAGTCAATAATTGCCGATTGCATCCCACAAATCAAGAAAGACCTTACATTAAACGGACTATCACATCTAAATAATTTCAGTATAACGGTAGTTTCCCCGACAAAGATGAAAGACCCGGACTGGCTGGCATGCTATCGTAGCAACAGCATCTACGGCTCCGCTCCAATTTTTTGGGTTAGGCGAGATTTCTACCGCGTAGCTGAAAAAATCATTCAAAAAATAAACAAAAAATATGGTCCGAGTACCAATCACATCATAGAATCTGAAGTAGAAGATCATTTCTACAAAACAATTATTCACGAGATCGTCCATGCTATTTGTAATTTATATAGCCGGTATCCTATTCTAAGCAACTATGTTAACCCAATGACAGAGGAACCATTTTGCGAAGACATGTCCGAATCTATTATGAATGACACATTCAAAGAAGAATCGTGTTACCATACGGTTCAGAAATGCTTGAAAGATTTTTACGGATAGGGAGTAAACACATGAAAAAAACATATCAAGGGAACTGTATTTCAATCACGGAGGATCCCGATTTAGACATAGACGCCACAGAGCTGGCACAACTGGTTGAGAACAGCGTATATGTAAATGAAGAAGTTTTTCTGCAGAGCTGCGATGCTTTGCCGGAACATCTGAAAATTGAGAACCAGATATTTGGATTCAATAAAGACAAAGACGTATATTTTATCTACGATACCGACACAGATATACACTATTTTTACTGGTAAAAGGAGAACCCCATGCCGGATAAATTTGAAGCAGGCAAAAAATACGTTCTAATAAGAGACTATATAGATGAAACTCCGGGTATCGGCGGCATTATTCCGAAGGGAACGGTGCTCAGATTTGAGGGACCGAACTTCGACTATTGCCGTTTCACCTTTCTAAGTTTGGATAAAAAACCAAAAACATATAAGGGAGTGGGTGTGTCTGTTGAGCACAAAACCGCGTTTGAAATTTTTATGTTACCCGAAGAAAGCATGGAAGAACAGATTCAAATACAAGGGAAGCAACTCCGTAGCCGGATTGCGAGATGGTGCGGACAAAAAATGAGTGAACGCTATGGTCTTGGCATAGAACTTTTGGATGCCAACTATTTAGCGTGGCAACACAGGGTTGCTAAAAGAACCGGCAATAAAAAAGACACCTATAAGGATTGTATCAAAAAAGCAACACTTGAAGAATTGCTGAAATTAGATGTCTTAATTTTGGAAGATAAACTTAGGATGTGAAACTATGAAAACGAAAAACATAAACGATTTTATTAATAAAATCATATGTGGCGACAGTCTGGAAATTATGCAGACCATCCCCAGCCATTCTGTTGATTTGATACTGACGGATCCGGATTACAATGCCAGAAATATCGGCCCGCGTCATCGCACATATCAAAATCATAATGGTCCTTTAAGCAAAAAGGACTACCGTGCATTTTGCCGCAGATGGTTTAAAGAAGCAAAGCGTATCGTCAAAAATAATAACATCGTGCTCACGCCTGGTATCGCGAATACGCATAATTATCCCCAGCCGTGGTGGCAAGTTTGCTGGCACAAGCCCGCGGCAGTTTCTTTCAATCGTTCCGGCGGATTCAATGTCTGGGAACCGATATTTTATTATACCGGTCCCAAAATAAGGATCGTGCAGGATTACATAAAAGTCAACACGCTCTCATGGAAAAAAGGGCCCGAAAAAGAACACCCTTGTCCCAAACACAGTGATGTCTGGGGATGGGCGATACGACATTTTAGTAAAGAGAATGACATTGTACTGGATCCGTTTCTCGGGAGCGGCACCACGGTGAAATGCTGTGTTGAACAGAATCGTAAATTTATCGGCATCGAAATCGTCAAAGAATATTGCGAGATTTCTGAAAAGCGGGCGCATGCTGTTACAGAAGAGTTTTCGTCCGTTAGAGACTTTTGAATTGTTGAAATAAAAGAGGAGAAAAAGGATTAAAAAATGAATAAAGATAAAATCATTCACGCAGCAGATTTGTTTTGCGGAGCTGGCGGCACAACCACTGGTCTTCGCAAAACAGTTAAAAAATTAGGATATAAACTGAGCATGCTCGCTCTGAACCACTGGAAAACAGCAGTGGCATCACATACTGCTAATTATCCGGATGTCAAACATATTTGCGAGAGCATTGATTCCGTGGACCCAAGAAAAGCAATTCCCGGCGGGCACCTTGATATTTTGATGGCTAGTCCAGAATGCGTCCATTTCAGCAACGCGCGTGGCGGGAAACCATGCTCAGACCAATCCAGAGCAACGGCTTGGCATATTTTAAGATGGTGCGATGCCCTGACCATTGATAATGTTCTGATTGAGAACGTAAGGGAATTTAAAAATTGGGGCCCTTTGGGCACCAACGATCGTCCACTTAAATCACGACTGGGCGAAACCTATCAGGCATTCCTTGCCGCACTTCGCTCTCTCAATTATACGGTGGAAGAAAAAATATTAAACGCCGCTGATTTCGGCGGAGCGACCACGCGGTCAAGACTTTTCATCCTTGCTCGGCGCGGTAATAAAAAGGTGAACTGGCCGGATCGCACCCACGCCCCTGCAGAAGACATTGACCTATTCGGCAAGCATTTGAAACCGTGGAGAGCTGCGAGAGAAATCATAAACTGGGATTTACACGGAAAAAGTATTTTTGGTCGTAAAAAACCACTCTCGCCAAATACGATGAGAAGAATTGCCGCTGGTATGAAAAAATTTTGCGGAGTGGATTTGGAGCCATTTTTTGTCATGTATTACGGCACAGGAAAAAGTCGTAGCGTCAAACTTCCATTGCCGACCGTAACAGCCGTTGCCCAGCACATTGCTCTTTGCGAACCGTTTATTATTCCGCAGCAATCAGGCCCAGCGCCTCGCAGTGTCGGGAAGCCGATTCCGGCTATTTGTACTGCCGGAAAAATTAGGTTAGTCGAACCGCTTATAATGTCCATTGACCACACAGGAAGTAATGGTTTATGTACTCGTTCAGCGGAAGAACCGCTGGGAACAATAACCACAAAACAGCGATTTGCACTTCTCCAGCCACAGATATTACCGTTTATTGTAGAAGTAAATCACACTGACGACAAAAACGGTAATCCCGCCGTACGGACGCATTCAATTGACAATCCGCTGCCCGGCATTACGACGCACAATGGAAAAGCGATGATAGAACCGTTCCTCGTGGACTATCACGGGCAAAGTACTGTGCATTCTGTTAAGAAACCATTGCCGGCACAAACCACCAAAACACATCATGCTCTCGCTCAACCATTCTTGACGGAATATTATGGGAATGGGAAACCGCACTCTGTGGATAAATCGCTACATACGGTGACCACGCACGACCGTTTCGCACTGGTAGAACCGATTCCCGTAGTCAACGGCGGCAAAAAACTCTACTTGGACATCCGGCTGAGAATGTTGACACCGCAAGAACTATCGTTGGCGATGGGATTTCCCGCTAATTACATTTTCACCGGTAATCAGGCTGAACAGGTAAAACAGATTGGCAATGGCGTTCAGGTCGACCTAGCCGAGAAACTGACATACGCAGTATTGTATCACTTGAAAAAATAAACCGGGAAATCGCTGCCTCTTTTCACGAAGGGGCGGCGTTCGGTTTTGGAGGAAAAATGAAAAACTTAATTGTCTATAAGCCGACCGAAGAGTTTGTTAATTTCTTGAATACTCATTATTTTTCTCACGAGAGAAAGGGCGACATAATAGAAGTTGATAACTATAAACTCGGAAGTTTTAAAGGCGTGATTGGTGTTGCAAAGACACTTATTAGTGGTAAATGGGTAGCAATATGATACAAGTAAACCGGAGATGATTACCCTCACTATTGAGAGCGATCACTGACTTTAATGGAGAAATATAAAATGTTAAAAATAAAAAAAGCAAACGAGATGAACGCCATAACGGAATTGCAGAAATTGAATAGAAATTTTTTACTTAATTCTGATGTGATAAGAAAAATGCCTATCAAAACCGAGCAGGATCTGAAATTAAAGGTCGCAGAAGTCGTAGTGCGTGTTGCACTGTGCGTCTATAAATCCGCTATGAAAAAATACTCTGCGGAACTGGAAATGAATAAACAACTCGCGGCATAAGGGAGCGAAAAAATGAAAAAATGTAAGAGCTGTAGAAAAGAAGTTAAATGGGGACAGTATGCCAGTAAGGCTGAATTAGAAAGCGGGGTCTGCCCGGAATGTTGGAATAAACCATATCCGATCACGTCGGTTTGCCGTGCCGATATGCAGAATAAGTTTACGCCCGATCAAATCGGTAAGATGAGTGATAGCGATATGACACGGATTGCGAGCAAGATGGCTGACGCCTACACTGACCATGGCGGGTTTTGGGGCGATCTTGAAATAATCGCAGAGGACATTTTAGATTCAAAATAATCTACACGAGCAAGGAGAAAATAATGAAATATAAAATATATGCCGTATCTGATAAGCCGCTGGAACTTGGCGAAGTTGAAAAGACGTCAGGGTTCTCCAGCCCAGATTATCTCTGGACTGAACAAGAAAGAATGTCACCTTGCAGCGAATGCGGTAGCACGGCGTGGATACTCGTGCCAACCACATCGGAGATGGTGAGACAAGGCGGCAAACGGTATTTGATATGCCTGCACTGCGGCTCGGGAGGGATGCATTTATGAAGAAAGTAGAGCACAACAAAAACAAAATAAAAACTTGCCGTGAAGATTTCTCCATTAGTTTTAACAGTCTTAATGGAGACATCATTGTCGGTGCCAGCGGCGAATTTTCAAAAGACAGATTAGTTCTTTTTAAAAGAGACAAAAGCTTCTCATATGGTTTCGCCAGCAAAATTATTATCTATCCGAGTTATCCCCGCGGCATACCAGTAACAAAGATAAAATTTGAGGGATTCGCCTCACGCAAGGAATATCTGGAGGAAAAATAATTAATATGACAAAGTCTTCCTTTCTTTACTGGTATCCCAAAATTCAAAATCTCGGCATTCCGATGCCGAAAACGGAAATCGTCGAAATTCCGTACGCAGTCTTTCTGAAATATATGGACGAGCCGATGGCGTTGGCGCCATACGTTCACGAAATAAAAGAGAAGTCATCGAAAATCGGATACCCGCTTTTTCTGAAGACTGACCTCGCTTCCGGGAAACATCAGTGGGAAAAATCCTGCTATGTCCCGTCTGAAAAAGATTTGGCGCAGCACATTTGGGAGGTCGTAGAATTCAATTTTTGCGCCGACTTTATGGGACTTCCCTGTCAAGCGTTATTGTTACGGGAATTCATCAAACTGGACTGGAAATTCAAAGCATTTTCAGGAATGCCGGTCGCAAAGGAGCGTAGATATTTTGTTAGGGATGGCAGAGTGGTGTGTCATCACGAATATTGGATCAAAAATGCAATTGAAGATTGGCATAAACGTTTGCCCAGCGTCAGGGTATTACCAAAAAACTGGGAAGCTCTTTTGAAAGAAATAAACACCGAAACGGATGACGAAATTTGTCTCTTAACTGACTATTCGGAAAGAGTGGCGAAGGTGCTTGACGGCTACTGGTCTATTGATTACGCCAAAGCGAAAAATGGGATATGGTATTTGATTGACGCCGCGGAAGGCGAGAAGAGTTACCATTTACCCCACGAGAAACAAGGACACGAGCCGCAAAAAGAGGTTCCGCAGAAAGCAGGGAATCTGTTTAAAAAAATAACAGAGAAACCGGCAAATAAATAAACCCGTATCGAAATTACGGATACGGTACGGAGAGGTGAATATGAAAAATGAAGACATGACACACGCATGCGCGTTGTTAGGATTTTAAATAAGGAAGCGTCTTGATGCTCTCTGAAACCACGGAGGGCATCGGGAACGTTTTTGAGTTTTCTCGTAGAAAAATGCAAAAATAAAGGTATATGCAAATACGTAGTGAAAAGCACTGAAACGTAGCGAAAAGAACCAATATGCCGTGAAAAGAACCGATACGTATCAAAATGAATGAATACGTATCAGGATATATACCTACTGTAATTATTTACATATAAATAGCAATCTTGGAATTTTTTCTTTAATATTGGAATTTTATGGCAAGCAGTCACTGACGGGAAAATCTTGAACTTGGAAAAAAGTTTAAGTTCTTGGAAAAATTAAAGCACGACAGGAAAATAAATTATGAAAATATTACTTTTGGACACAGACAGTCGCATACCGAACTTGGCATTAATGAAAATTTCTGCTTATTACAAAAAACAGGGCGCAGAAGTACAACTAAACAACGAACTCTGCAATCCTGACAAAGTTTTTATATCCAAGGTTTTCACTGCCGGCAAAATCACATACCCGGGTCCCGCAACAATCGGCGGGTCCGGCTATGACCTGAAAGTAACATTGCCCAAGGAAATAGAGAGTATGATGCCCGACTATGACCTATACGGATGCGATTATTCGCTCGGGTTCACGACTCGCGGGTGCATCAGGGACTGCAAGTTCTGTATCGTTCGCGAAAAGGAAGGAAACTTCCATGTCGTCGGCGACATTTACGATTTCTGGGACAAGAGACACAAAAAAGTCTTAATTCTCGACAACAATATTCTCGCAGATAAAAAACATTTTACTAAAATCTGCGGACAAATCCAGAAAGAGAATCTCGCCGTGGACTGCAATCAGGGTCTCGACATCCGTCTCGTTGATGAGGAAATAGCGAAGACATTGTCGGCAACGCAGATGAAGCGAGTGAGATTTTCCTTTGATAACGTCGGACTTGAACCGATAGTCAGGACAAAGATGAAAATTCTCGTCAAATATATAAAGCCGAGTAAAATATTCTTCTACGTTTTATGCGGTTTTGATACTTCGTTTGACGAAGACATGCGTCGCGTTCAAGTCCTTAAGTCGCTGGGCGTGGATCCCTTTATTATGCCCTACCATAAAAACTCAAGGCTGTTAAACGAGTTTGCGAGATGGTGCAACATATTCTTTTTCAGAAACACGCCATTTGAGGACTTTCTGAAATTAAGGAAGTGCTCGTGGGTGTTGGAACAAAAGGATATTAAAATTTAATGGAGGGACAATGATTATAGATACTGGTAGAGAGAATGCGTTAGGAAGTCTGCCTAATGGTGTATGGAAATACAAAGGATTGGCGAGAGATTCAAAACTGGGCATCGTAGCGTTTTGGACGAATTCGAAACACCAGTTTTACAAAATGAAGAATAGTAAATGCAGCTATTTGAAATTCATATCGCTCTGGTGATAATGCGGAGGAAAGAACATGTCACAAAAAGATATTGTTGTTGAAACGATTAAAGATGGACCAAAAAGCATAAAAGAAATAGCGTCTGTCACTGGCATAGTGGAACCCAACGTTCGCAGAATTCTTGGGATGGGTGCAAAAGAAGGCGTGTTTGAACGGATAGAACGTGGCGTATACACACTCTCGAGGAACGGCGAAGATATCGCCGTAGTCCATACCGCGGATGCAGTAGAAAATTTACCCCGCCTCGTAGACGAGGGTTTGAGGGCTGACGTGGTATTTCTGGATCTACCCTATACAACACCGGCCGTCAAAGGCGGTAACAGGCCGCAGAAGTTCAAAGTTATAACGCCGGACCAGTTTGGCACGGTGATGAACGCCATTGCGAAGATGGTCAGAACCGACGACTCACCGGTTTACTACATATCGTCCACGGCGCCGTCCGGACAAAAAGAGATGGACAAATATAACAACAAACTGTTCGCGGCTGGCTTCAAACTCGTGGCCGAAGGCGAGTATGTGAAACTCCAGTCAGACGGAGTTTCTATTTCCACGAATCCGCAAGGCAAACCTACGTCTCCGGAAAAACTTCAGTTATTCACAAAAAGCGGAATGTTCAACGAAAAAGATTTGCCGAGGAACCTCAATTTCAGAGTTATTCGCCCTGCAGTTGCCGGGAAAAACGGCAGGCAAGCACAGAAGCCGAAGGAAATGGCGAAGTCACTGATTTTGCAAGGCACTCGTATAGGCGAAGTTGTTGCTGATGTGTTTGCTGGCACTGGAATTATTCTTGCTACGGCAGTAGAACTAGGCAGGAAGGCGTTTGGTATGGAAATTGATGTGGACGCAGTCAATGGGTTTATTATCCCCAGATTGCGGACTGCAGCTGGGATGGGAAATTTATTCTAAAAGGAGCGATATGAAAAAAAGATTATATTTGCCGGACGTGGTTCAGGACGGGATTGCTCGTTCCGCAAAGGAATGTTGGTTGTGTGAATTTTTCCACAACAAAACAAAATTCACAAAGGCAGACCGTCGGCCATATTTGCTGGAAAAATACGTCCAAGAAGATGAAGAACATTTAAGACAGATATTCGCTGCCTTTGGTCTCAAAATGGTATATGAATAATTTGTTTTCGTAAAGAGATTTTGCGGGAATGGGAAATTTAATTTAATGGGAGGGAAAAGATGAGCGGATACGGAACGTTTTTAATGGTTGAACTGGCAAGGGTAATTGGAATAATTCCTAAAAAATTGGAATATGATTTAACGTGGGAAAAAGGTAAAAAACTACTTGCTGAATTCTTGAAGAGCAAATATAATAAGCCCGGCAAGTCGCTTTACGAGTGCATAGAAGAATTTTTAAATAATAAAAGAAGAATTTTTAAATAATAAAAAAAGCGGAAATTAACGAAGTCTTATCAAGAGGTTTATCATTCCCCGCTTGTTGACCTACGGCGGGGCAGAACAGATTGTTTTAAGGAGGATTTCTGTGAAAGTGAATGTATGTGACGTATGTCTTAAGGCGAATAAACTGACCAAGGCAACCACTGTAACCTCAGTTAAGGGTATGCCCGAACTCCGGTTAGACCTCTGCGCTGAATGCAGAACCAAGATTCCAGAAAAAATGAAAGAGTATATCAAATTATGTCACAGCTTGATGGGCGTAACCATGACGGATGCGGAAATAATTAAAATATATGGTGGCAGGATAAAATTATAAGGAGAAAAAAGATGAAAATCATAGTTGAAGTTCCAGATTACGAAGCAAATCAAGTTGCAAAAGAAATATCGGCAGTATCAGCACCAATTTTTAACGCCGGGGCGGCAGAAGACGGACGGCAGGACATGCGAAGAAAAACGGTAGCGCCGCGGGAAGCCGCTAAATTATTCGCACAGGATTTAATCGACAGATATTTTAGTACCGAATATCTGGGATGCAGAAAAACTATCGGACAACTAATTTTTTGGGCAGAGGTAGTTCAACGCTACCTAATTGAGCCAATGGTTGGCGACACGCCTGAAACGAAAATGCCTATACATGGACTAATAGGCCCAACGGCCGCAAGGCGTCAGTTGGAAGCCCGTTTCAGATTCGCACGTCCTACGTCGCCCTGCCCATCTATTAAAACAAGGAGTGGCTCCCGCAGAACAAAATCGGGATGCATAAAAAGGGAGGGAAATTTAATGAGAAGAGAATTTGCGGATGCTATAGATCTAATTATTGAGAAAGGGCCGTATGTTTGTAGAATTTGCGGGACAGGATACAAAAAATTTATTCCAAAATGTAAAGTTTGCGAACGGGCGAATATAATAAATCCCATTAAGGACAATGCTCGCGGTAAAAAAGAGAACGGGAGGAAAAATGGACAATGTTAATTTAGCAAAGCCACTCGGACAAGCACAGTGTCTTTTGATTAAGACGCAACTAAATACGCTGGCACCCGGAGAAAGGAAACAGAGATTGCAAAGCCACTGGAATATGTTCCAGGCCATTATGGATGTATCGCTTGAACGTGCCGATGTTATGTATTCTAAATACGCTACACTGGTTTTTACCTATCAGGAACTGTTTAATGTTAAAGGCGGAGAAAGACCGAAAATAGAAGGACTGAACCTGAAAGCAGATTTTTCAAAAGAGCGGCAGGAAGTCGTTGACTATCTTGATGAGATGTACAAAGAAACAAAGAAAAAAAGGAGATAAATGAAAAAAATATCAAAAAAAGAAGCGAGAAAAAAATATGGAATTATAACAACCGGCGCTAATTCTTCTTATAGCTATTTTCTGAGAAAAGATGGGTGCGTAGTAGATAATGACGGCGATGTCAGATTTGTACCAAAAGAAAAAAAGATGGAAGAAATAGAACTCGGAGCGTTGAAAAGAATTATTGAGGAAGTAAAAGAATACCGGAAATTGCCGACCAATATGATAGGCGGCAATGATATAGATTTAGTTGAAAAGTGGATAAAAGATAATACGGAAAATCAAACAAGATCTATTGTTGTTATGAAATAGACACTGATATTGGAGGAGAAAGAAATGAAATATGTTTTTAGTGCTGCAATGGATGTTAATGTAAAATACTCAACGAGCGGAGTAATGCCGCCGCTGGAAGGGTTTCCAAAATCAAAATCAATAAAAAAAATAACCGTAAGGGCGAGTTTTGTACCGGGCGTCGCGCCGCGGGCGCATTGCCACATAGGAATAATAACCGTTAAGAGTATTCTCTCTTTACCCGGCGCGGTCATAGAAGCTATCCGCTGGGAACTGGAGTGTCGGTTGAATAATGAATATCTGGGCAGGAATGCCAAGGTAACGTTCCAGAATGCCACCAGATAAGAGCAGGAGGATAATTTGAAAAAATGGACAGTTCGTATTGATAATGTCAAATTCCACGTTGGCTGTATCAATTTTTCCGCCGACACTATCGCCACTGTATCCGCTGACCCGAATTTCAACGCCGATGCAGACGGCAACCGCGGAACCAGCAGTTAAAAAGTTTTTGACAAAAAAATAAAAGAAAACGGAGGGAGAAATGGACGCGATGAAAGACAAAATTGTTGCTAAAGAAGAGCAGGAAAAATATGAAGTGGAACAGTTCCTTTCAAAAGGCATTGTAATACATCCTAGTAGCGAAAAAGAATCAATGTCAATCGCACGCGGGTTGCTTGGTGCGTGAATAGAACGGAGGATACAAAATGAGCGAAGAAATCAAGAAAACAACGTTGCACTGTCAGGAAGGTGTAAGTAATAAATTATATACTATTTGGATTGAATCCAAAGATGGCGGGTATGTAGTTCTCGCACAATGGGGTCGCGTGGGCAATTCAATGCAGTCAGGATCTAAAACACCGTCACCTGTGCCGCTTGAAAAAGCCACAGCAATAATGGAAAAAGTCATCAAAGAAAAACTCGCCAAAGGATACAAATATTACGGCGAAGCTGCGCCAGCGTATACCCATGTTGATGGCGCTAAAGACACAGGCGTTCGCGTAATGCTGCTTACTCCCGGCACAGAAGAAGACCTTGAGTGGCTGATAAAAAACAACGACTGGGCGGCACAACAGAAGTTGAATGGGAAACGGATAGCAGTTATAGTAAAAGACCATGGCAAAGTATCCGGAGTTAATAGACGCGGTCTTGAGTGCTCCATTCCAAGTGAAATTGCCAAAGCATTAAATAATTGTGGTAGTGTTGAACCTTTTGTATTAGATGGCGAAATGGTTTCAGATGTCTATTACATGTTTGACGTTCTTAAAATCAGTGAGGACGACAAAACGAATTTATCACTACTTAAAAGACATGAGATTCTTAGTTCTTTTTGTAGTCTGATAAAACAACCCAAAATGCCAAGCTGTCTTAATCTTGTTCCTCTTGTAATAGGCGAGAAAAACAAGAGAACGATTGTTGAAGAATTGCGGAAAGGCAACAAAGAGGGCGTGGTTTTCAAAAAACTTGACGGACTATATGTGCCGGGTAAAATTGAGAATATCAAAAAAGCACTGGCTATTAAGGTGAAGTTCTATGCGGAGCTTTCGGCTATAGTTGAGAAGTGGAATGAGAAGAACTCTATTTCGCTTTTTGCAATTGATGGGACGAAAAAGGTTCACATAGGGAACGTCACGGTTCCCGAGAAATACAAATCACAGATAGTTGTCGGCGGTATAGTAAGCGTAAAATACCTTTACGCCACGGATGCAAGTATTTTGTATCAGCCGAACCTCAATCCGGATGATAATGGAGAGGTTATGCGAGACGACATACCTGTAGGCGACTGTGTCATAGGACAACTCAAATACGAGGGGAAAGATTAGTTTTTATAGACCCGTGACATCTACCCCGCTCTTTACCGGGCGGGAGTAGGTGTCCCTTGTTTGACTACAGAAAAAACAAAAAAAGGAGACATCGCATGTCTGCCAAAAGACCAAAAAGAAAAAAAGTAAAAATTACACAGAAGGAAATTTTAGAATTCTTGATAGATGAACAAAAAACAACGGGGTATAAAAACAGAGTCGAATATGACGAGATGGTATATCAGGGCCACATTGATCCTGGTTCGCAAAAAGGAGAGATATGAAAATATTTATCGTAGGTCACGACAAAAAATGCGGTGAGTGTAATTGGAATGAAGACACACTGTTTGCTTTAGCGAACAGTCAGCAAGAGGCGGATGAAATGTTCAAAGCCCAAACAACAGGATTCTGTGGAAGATGTATGTCTGAGTCGCTGGTAAACAGCGATGCGAATATACGGATACCGAAAGCAAAAAAAACCGGAGGTGATAATAATGATTAAATGCGGAGTGACTGATGAAATAAAATGTGAATACAGGAGATCTGGCAATTGCGAGAATGCCCAGGGTCCTTGTCCAAGCGACATAGTTATTTCTTTGTTTGAGGAAGGGAAAAGTGTTAATCAAATTTCCATTATTACCAAATACGACGAATCGGAAATAGATAACATTTTGAGAATAGCCGAACTGATAAAGTAATCCGCGATGTGTGGCATAATTAAAAGGAGGAATACGATGCAAGTTGCAATTAGATATTTGAAGCAGGGACTTATTAAAGTAGAAGTTCCTGAAAATTTTAAACAGATGTCGGCACAAGAAAAACTTGATTGGGCGGGTAGAGAATTAGACAAATTGCCGCTTGAGGACATTAAAGAAGGACTGGTTGATGACATAACAACTATTGCTTCAGCGATTGAAATAGCAGAGGGTGAACATATCGGCAATCCAATTGTCAGCACGAAAGAATGGGATGTATACATGGATATAGACGTGGCATCAGCAATTACAACGGTCGATAAATAAAACGGGAGACGAATACCCCGAGATCGTTCTCGGATATTTGTTCTGCCGGGCGAATGGAAACAAAAAGCGGAGGTGAGAACAATGGTAAAAAACGCAGAAGCAGCAGCAAAGGCGAAAGAACTCTATCATAGAACAGTAGAAGTTTCGGAAATGCAAACTTGGTTTTTAAATTACGGGGAAAAACTTAATAGGGCACAGAGAAGAAAATTTGTAAGTATTTGGAACATCAGCGATCGCTTGGCCAAAAAAGCATTCGAGTTATCAAGAATGTTTTAAGACAGACTGGTATCGAAAACAACATATATGTAGTGAAACTGACTAAGATGTTCTGAAAGATTTAAAAAAACGGAGGTGAAAAAAATGTCTAAGAAAGGAACGAAAGGAAAAACAAAACAAATTTACGTGTCTGTGGCATACCCGGTTAGGTTTCGTATAAGGGTTCCGAAAGGATATGACCCAAAAAACGAAGAGTCGGTAATACTCTTCAGGGAAAAAATTCTTGATGAAGCCGAGCGGCTGTATGACGGCAGCACCATCAAGCCGGTCATTCACGAAGCGGATTTGCCGGAATTGGTCGATTGAAAAAAGTAAGTTCAGAAAAGAGGAGCAATAATGTCAAATAATAAAAGAACAATCGCTGCCGCCAATTTTGTCGGCACGATAGAGGCGAATGTAGATAATCCAAAATTATCGGATGCCGAATTCCGTGCGTTCATAAGAAAAACATTGCCGATAGTAATACACAGCCCAAGTGGAACGCTCATCAATTGTCAAACCTGTCGTAAACTCGGCGATACGACATGCGGCAACGACACAAAAAATCTGAGTTGTTACGAGGGAGGATAACGAATGAGCACAGTAAAATATGTGGTTACTAAAATAACGAGAGCATTTAAGAAATTGTCTTCTCGCGAAAGATGGGACATGTCTAAAAAGCTGAAAAATGTTGTTTGGTGCTGTGAGAATTGCGGATGTGTTGTTGACCGTGGTTGGCGCCCTCGGCCGGAGTTCATGGGGGAAAGATATTGTGGGAACTGTGACAGCTTATTAACCCGCAGAACAAATGGCGGGCAAAACGATCCGTTTAATTTTCTGCCGAAGGAGATAAAAAAATGAAGCACACTCTGAAAGGAAAACTGGATACAGGGGAAGTGTGGCTGGACGGCGAACTTTTGTCGCCGGAAGAAAGCCAGAAATGTCGCAATCATTCGCCAGATGGTTTTTGCTGGGGATATTTTGGCTCTGGCCCCGCGCAATTATCACTTGCTATTGTTCTCAAATTAACAGGACAGCCGGCCGGATACCAGGATTTCAAGGACAAAGTTATAGCGGCGATTCCACAAACAAACTTTGAAACTGAATTTGAATATCCGAATTTTTAAGAAGGTGATAGCAATGTTTACAAAAAGGAAGGAATACGCCGGAGAAAATAAAACCAGCAGCAAAGTTTATCTAATTAACAAAGCCGAAACCGTTATTTTCGAACCAGTTGCCGGTGGTAATGACAAACTTCACACTGTTAAATATGCAGGTGAAGAATGGGACGGGACCGGTAATCTTATCGAGCTCGCCGACACCAAAGATCCGAGTGTCAGTATGTCGTATCAGATTATTTCTACTGTCACGATAGGCAATCTCAAAAAACTGGTTAAAGAAATAGAGTGGCTTAAAAAGCAAAGGACTACAATGCTAAAGGGGGTGAAAAAATAATGTTCATAAAAAGAAAAGAATACGGTGGGGATAAGGTTTATTTCATTAATGAAAGAGAAAATATTATCATCGAGCCGTTTGGTAAAAATGAATTCGTTATTTACGTCGTTACAAGCCCAAGCGATGATAGGATAAGCACTATTGAACTTGTAGATGCTACTCGGAATGACGTCAGCCAAGTATTTAAAATCGTCGATAGTTTTTCAGCAAAAGAATTTGCAAAACTATCCAGAGAAGTCGAGTCATTCGTTGAGAAGCACAAAACCGTAAAGGTTTGAGGAGGACGAAATCAATGGTTAAAACCATAAAAGAGTTTATCGCTAAACTCAAAAAGAACAAAGGAAAGCGGTTCGAAATCAAGGTTGCACTGAACGGCGGTGTCTTCTCGCGACATCTCTTTTGCTACGACTGCCCGGGCGAAATATACCACAGGTCTTTCGTTGACGAATCGTGCGAGACGCTCACCATAAAGAAACTGTCAAAAGGTTTCTTTGAAAGAGCGTTCAGGAAAAAAGCGGTTCTCTCAATAGAACTCGCGGGATAGTGGAGGTAAGAGTAATGGCAAAAAAAAGGTTTAAGGATTCCGAGGGTGTACTGCACAAGCCGTGTGATGCTTGCGGTGGAACCGGTAATGTTGACGCCGCTGCGGGCTTCCAGTTAGACTGTGCCGAATGCGAAGGCTCGGGCTGGGTGCCGGTCGAGCAGAAGCATAAACCCAAAAAAAGGAGTAAGAGGGGAAACGCAAATGATAAGAAAAGTTGAGGCAGTAGTCGTAACGTTCGAACACGAAGATACGCCGTCATACACGGTGGCACTCTTTTTCGAGAAAGCCGAAGCGCAAAAACTCCGCAGAAACATAGAAGCGGATGTTGATGCGGCAACGAGCATTCTCGGGTTGAACGAAACTATAAAAGACGTATATGTGATTGACACGCCGATTCATTCGTCGGCTGAAAACTACATATCAAAATATATGGGAACGGGAAGAAAAGACACAGCGGGTGAGCATCAGGCACAAGGAACACAAGCGTGGGCGCTAGTCCACCGGGGGAGGTAATGTGAAAAGAGAGAAATCATGTCGATACTGTCTCAACATGAGATCGTTCGGCAAAGAAGGGTCATCACGCTGTCCATTAATCACGGGCAAGAAGTCAAAAGTATGTCAATTCTTCGTTCGGTTTGATGTCAAGAGAAAAATTCAGATTGGATATGACGACGGGACATATTCTGAACTCAATATTTTCCCTGACATGGAATTTGGTTCGTTCAAAGCCGCAAGCAGATATCTCAAAATATATCTGAAAACTGAGCCCGATGAAAAAAGTGAGCATTATTTTCTTTATCCGGTGAAATCGGAGGTAAAACAATGAGTAAATTTGTAAATGAAGGAAGGTTGTTGAAACAGGTCCATTATTTTTTTGAAGACCCGTCAACTGTGATTGTAGAACTTGCACAGAACGCCAAAAGGTCGAAAGCCACGAATCTTGACCTAACGCTGAAAGACAATGTGCTTACTGCGACAGACAATGGTGTCGGCTTAACAGATCCGAAACCGATGTTTGTATTGGCCGATATCGGCTGGGACAAAAATACGGAAGCGAACGAAGTTCCCGCAGGATGGGGATTGTTCTTCCTGTATGCTATCTCGGAGAAAGTCACGTTCAAAAGCCGGTTCGGTAGCATATCGGTTGACTGCAAGAAATTCCTAGAGGACGAAGCATACCGCAAAAACCTTCTGTCAACCGTGAATAAAAAGAACAGAGTGAACGGTTTCGTCGTTACTGCCGTCCTGAAAAAAGATATGGCAGTTAAACTCAGCGGACGTTATAACGACAGCGACATATCCTTTTTATTGGGATATTTTCCGCTCCATATTAAATATAATGGCAAAGACGTAAAGTGTCCCGTAAAAGGATATCTCAAATATCCCATCAAAACTAAATATCAGGGAAACGACGTTTGGATTGATACCGGATCTAATTTATCGGATGTTCACGAACTTAAGGATCATTTGCTTGTGATATTTCATGGCATTATGATAAATCCAGCTTCGCTTTGTGGACCGTATGTTGTGATTGAAATAACTCAAGGTCATCCGCTTACTCCGGTTTTGCCGTATCGGCACAGTATCCAGTCGGATAAAAATCTTGAACAGTTTTATTCGTTCGTGCGTGATGCCGCGGCAAAGTACTGTGTTGAGTTTATTAACAAGACAGAGAATACGCCCGAGACCTTTGAAAGCATTAAAGACGCTTTCAAAACGCTCACGAGCATTGCTACTCAGGAGGAGCTGAATTCGCTAAATAAATTCCTTGTTGACAAAACGGAACCACATTACTATGAGGACACCTGTGGTTCAAAGTCGGAGGAAATCATAGTTAAAAAGGGCGAGGAATTGATCAGTGAAAGCGTGAAGGTTTTTCTCAAAAAAGAAAACGGGAAAAACTTCAGGCAGATAAAAGCGGATACTATTATTCTGCCGGAGGGAACATGCGTGACCATAGAACCCGGCAATCGGTTCCCCGCCTGGCTGAATGTCCGCGAGAAAACCGTTTCCATCTACATCAAGGAAACAGAAGAGCATCTCAACGGTGGCTATTTCGTGTGGCAGAATGCGGCAATCAGGTGTGATGAACATCCAATTGCTGCGCTTTATGTGAGAACGGATTGGTATGAGGGTTCGCTCTATTATGTAAAGCCAGAAGACACCAACGATATCATGAATGCCATTTTTTGCGGGGTATTATTCGATGAAGACGGTGACTCATATGACACTCAGGAATATGAATTTAATAAGGCGACGGACAGAGAATTGCAGTCGTTGAATAAAGAAATCAATGTCAGCAAAGTCTTTGGCACCTTATCTGATATCACCAAGATTCCTGTCAGTGAAATTACAAACATCACGATTGGAGAGAAAAACATCAGTATAACTTCTTCTACAAAAGGCGTTCAGACATTCGCGACTGTTTGATGACGATAAAAGAATGCGGGCGTGGCGGAGTCGTTTTCCGCCTGGTCTCGCAATGATATGAGAACAGGGCGTGGATGTAAAATCTGCGCCCTGTTTTTTTTCTTGACTTTTTTCCTAAAAACTTTAAAATAATATAAAACATATCGGAGGTTTTGTGAAAGAAAAACCAACTCACGAAGAAATGGCAGCAACGGTGGAAAGTATGGCAAAAGATATACAAAAAACGTTTGAAGAACATACTGGATTCAACGATGTCGTGGAGATACAGAGAGATTCCAGTGGAAAAGCAATTAGTTATTGTTTGAAACCGAATCGATTATTCAAGTGCCTTGAAAGGTCATATGGCACTATTTATTATTGTGCGAGTAAAAATGGGGAGATCGTTCGTATTTTAGTGAATCCCCGCGGAGAAGTAAAGTCGGGAAGAATACATAATTTGCCGAATGATGCGTTTCCACGGCTTGCCGAAAAAGACATAGGAATATTAGAGGAATATATTTATAGTGGAAAATTAGATAAAAAATGAGTGGTAGTAATGCCGGCAATATCGCAAAACAATAAATGCAACAATAAAAATATTGCCAATATACTTGACTTTCCAAAAAAATCTGTTAAAATAACAATCCGTGAAGGAAAAATTTATCTACAAATTCAGATGCACTAACCCCGACAAGAGATGCAAATATAAAATAGTCGAAGGGTACAAGTTTTCTTGTTCTGATCCTGAAAAGAAAATTGAGTGTGATGCAGAAGCAGAGAAAAAGATTGACAAAAGGTTTGGCAGTTTTAAATAAATAATTGTAAAATGAATGATGTTCCGGCAAATGCTGCCAGAGGGAAGTTTAAATAAGATAGTATCAATGTAAATTACTATGAATGAATTAAAAGAAGAAAATAAAAAACTTCAGAAGGAAATAGAACGTCTTAAAAAATCCGTAAAAAAACAGCGTTATGGCTTGGTTTGGATGGATGTTCCCGAAGCATTTGAAGATGATGTTGAAAATAAACTGCCAATTCTAAAAGAAGTTTCTAAACTTGCCATAAAAAGTAATGACGGCAAACCGACTCATATTTTGATTGAGGGTGATAATTATCACGCTTTAACTTGCTTGAACTACACTCACAAAGAGAAAATAGATGTTATTTATATTGATCCACCCTACAACACCGGAACAGATGGTTTTCGATATAAAGATAAAAGGATTTCAAAAAAATATCCTGATGGCACAGAAGTTCCGGTTGATCATCCTTTCAGACACAGTTATTGGCTTTCTTTTATGCGTAAACGTCTAGAATTAGCAAAGGACATTTTAAAAGAAAGTGGTGTAATGTTTATTAGTATAGACGATAGTGAACTTGCTCAATTAAAACTTCTTTGTGACGAAATTTTTGGAGAAAGAAATGTCGAGGTTATGATATGGAGAAAAGTGGGTGCAGGAGATGCCGGCGCGGGCAGAATGAAGATTACATATAGATTTAGGGTTGAGCATGAATACGTAATCGTTTGTTATTCCAACAAAGAAGTTGTTAGATTCAAAAAAACACTAGGATTACCTAATTTCAAAAATGAGTATAAAAATTCTGATAATGATCCTCGGGGGGATTATAAATCTGGGAATATATCTAAAAATGAAGAATCTTCAAAACAAGATGGAAAAAATTATTATACAGTTATTTCGCCTTCTGGAAAAAAATTTACTAGACAATGGCATTTCGACAAAAAAAAATTTGAAGAACTAAATAAAGATAAAAGAATTTATTGGGGTAAAAAAGGTGATTCTGTGCCTGGCATTAAAATATTTATAAATGAGTTAAGGCCAACAACACCTATTTCGATTTTACTTGAAAAGGGATCAGCTACTAGTGCTAATAAACATCTCGAAGAAATGTTCCGGAAACGTGTTTTTGATAACCCAAAACCGCTTGAACTTATTAATTATTTATTAAAAATTTCCACTAATACTGATGCTGTTATATTAGATTTTTTTGCAGGAACTGGTACAACGGGACACGCGACCTCTATTTTAAACAAAGAAGATAATGGCAACAGACAATTTATCCTTTGTACCAGTAATGAAGAAAATATATGTACCAAAGTATGTTACCCACGCATTAAAAAAGCTATAAATGGATATCTGTCTTATGATAAATTGGGAGGTAATCTTAAATATTATAAAACTGCCTTTATCGGAAAAAACAATATTTTAAACGCAACTGATGAAGATAAGGTGGAACTTGCACATAATGCCGGAGAACTTCTCGCTATTGCTGAAAATACTTTAGAATTGGTTAAGCAAAACAAATACTATCAATTATTTGAAGATGGAAATAAAGAAAAATATACAGCAGTATATTTTCGGGAGGAGTTAGATAAATTTGATGAATTTATAGAACAAATAAAAAAACTTAAGAAAAAAACGGCTGTTTATGTTTTTAGTTGGGGAGATGATGAAAATATTGACGATTTTGATGACTTGGATCAAATAAAAGTAAAAACAATTCCTTTGCCGATTTTGGAAATATATAAGCAGATTTATAATTTAAGCACGGAGTAATTATGTTTAATCCTTTACCATTTCAAAGAGAAACGATAGATAAATTGCTTGCTACTCTTACGGAGCTATGGAAAAAAGACGGTAAGCAATTACCTCTTGTTTTTAAATCGCCAACGGGAAGTGGCAAAACTTTTATGATGGCGTATTTTGTCCGCGGTCTTAATAAACTGCCTAACTGGGATATGGACAAGGCATTTATTTGGATTACTTTTAGCGATGATCTTGCGATGCAAAGCAAGAAAAAATTTGAAGAATATTTTGAAAATACTCTTGAAAACAATTTACTAACCGTAAATGACATCAATAGGGGTAAGATGTTGAAAAATAATATTCTGTTTTTGAATTGGCAAAAAGTTTCTGCAAGATCAGCCGAGAGTAGAATTTTGCGAAGACCGGATGACGAGAATATGCGAAAAGAAAGCGGTAAATATTTTGAAGACTTTATTGACGGAACTAAAAAGAACGGTAGGGCAATCATTTTAATTATTGACGAGGCACATACCCATGTAAAAACTGAGTTAGCTCAACAAATTGTTGATTATATTGATCCAAAAATCGTTGTTCACGTTTCAGCAACGCCCAATGATGAAATCGAATTAATCGCAAGAAGGGATGGCGGATTTGTCGATGTTGATAGAAAGCAAGTCGTTGCAGAAGGATTGATAAAAGAAAAAATTATTACTCAAACAGAAGAAGATTTAAAAAGATTTCAAGGTAAAGATTTAGACGAGGCACTTTTAGACCTCGGCTTAGAAAAAAGAGAAGAATTAAAAGAGGAATTTGAAAAACTTAGTAAAAAAATTAATCCTTTGTTGCTTATACAATTACCTAATGACGATAATGAACGGGTGCAGGCTGGCGAGAAAACAAAAGAGCAAATAACAAGTGAGTATTTAAAAAAGAAAGGTATAAAAGAAAATAAAATCGGGCGTTGGTTTGACGATCACCCTAAGCCAAATGACATTGAAGACAATGAAGACGAACACGATGTTTTACTTTTTAAGCTTGCCGCCGGTACGGGTTGGGATTGCCCGCGTGCCCATGTGTTGGTTATGTTTAGAAATGTCAGGGTTGAGCAAAGATATATTCAAACAGTCGGAAGAATTCTAAGAATGCCAGAACCGGACTTAAAGGAAGATTATAAAAATAATCCGAATTTAAGGGTTGGCTATTTATACACGAACTACAATAGAAAGGATATAACCGATAATTGGATTGACAAGTCGCAGAACAAGCCATTTGTTTATGTTTCAAAAAGAAAGAAAGGAATAAATAATATTCAATTGCAATCCGCTTATGTTTCGCGCGTTGACTATGGCGATTTAAGTAATTCTGCAAAATTTCAAGCAAGTTTTATCAAGTCAATGAATGGATATTTTGGCATTGATAAAGATGATATTTTAGGAAAAGCAGAAAAGAAATTAGCCGAAAAGGGTTTTGATTTAGCCCCTTCAATAACCAATCAGATAATTGTTGATGCACAATTTGAAGATTATGACAGAATTAACTTTGAATTTCAGAAAAAGGGACGTGATATTTCTATTGAAATATCCCAAAATGATGCCGAAAAAACTTTTAATTATCTTTGTTGGCAGTTATTAAAAGAACAAACGGAAGACGAGGCAAGAATTACAAATATTGCCAGATCTTGGAGCCCTCTAAAATCTGCAATTAGAGTGTGGATGAAAAACGTTTTAGGAGAAAATAGCGATTATTATTACCGCGTTTTTATTAAAGATAATCAAAAAGGAGCGGCCAGCGTTTTTCGGCCCGCAATCACGCAAGCATTGAAAGATTATAGGCCAATTTTAGAAAAAATTCTGAACGAAAGGGTGAAAAAAAATGAGGAAAAAGAAGCCCCCATTTTTACCATTCAAGAAAGATATAGTTATACCGACGACTACGAAAATCTTCCACTAAAACTTAATGTTTTGGAAAAATTTTATATAAGAAAGGAATATGATGGCAAACCGAATGAAATAGAATTTATCAACTATATTGATAATAAAAAAAATAGAATTGAATGGTGGTTCAAGCAAGAAATAGGACAAGAGTATTTTGCAATAAAATATTTTAATACCGCAGATCAAAAATACGCTCTTTTTTATCCGGATTGGATTATCAAATTTAAAGATGAAAAAACTGGAATATTTGATACAAAAAGCGGCAGAACAGCTACTGATACCGAAGGGAGAGCACCCGCTTTGGCTGAAAAATTAAAAGAGTTGGGCAAAAAATACATCGGAGGAATTGTAGTTAAAGAGGGCGGTGTATGGCATTTGAATGATTCAAAAGATTATAAATATATTCCTGGCAAGTTAGATACAAATTGGAAAAAACTTGAAGATTTATTTTTATGAAATTATCAGAAATTTATTTAGTTTATTTATGAAATAACAATGATGAATATAACAATTTTGCAAATGGATAGGCGAATAAAATAATAAAACAGTCAAGGGATTATTTCGGTCTCCATGTAAAATATAAAATACCAAATTAACCAGATGGTTTATAAATTATACGGTTTAACCGAAGAAGAAATAAAAATTGTTAAAAATTTTAACAATAGGGAATAACAAAAAAGGACAAACCTATATGGCATTGAATGATTATGAAACAATTGTTTCAAATCTTAAATCTTCGACTCTTGTCTTAGCGGGACCTGGTGCTGGAAAAACCTATTTGTTATCTGATAGAATTAAGCGTTTATTAAACAACGGAACAGATAAAAGCAACATAACCGCACTTACATTTGGAAAAGATGCAAATCAACATATGATTAATAAACTTACCAACCCGAACGGTTTTAATATTTCTTTTAAGGAATTACCCCATATTTCTACAATGCATTCGTTGGGTTTAGATATAGTGAAAGAAAAACCCCATGATGTTAATTTGCTCAAAACCAACCTCAAGGTTCAAGAGAATGAAAATGTAAAACGATTGATGTATAGAGATGCATCTTTAATACTCGGTTATGCTGAAGACGACAGTAAAGAAGCTCTTAAATGCAAGCAATACGGTGATTGCAAAAAAAACTCCGAAGAAAAAAAGTGTAAAATATGTGAAAAATATTGGGAAATAATGTCGAAATGTAACCATGTGGACTTTGATGATCAAATCCTTTTTGCTTGCAATATATTGGAGGAAAATCCAACTATTCTCAAAAAATATCAATCCCAAGCAAGACATTTGTTAGTTGATGAATATCAAGATATTAATGCAGCGCAATTTAGACTAATAGAGTTGATTAGTAGAGAATCTAAAAATGGACTTTTCGCAGTTGGGGATGATGCTCAAAGTATCTATGGATTCCGTGGCGGCAATCCTAAATTTATCTTGCATTTTGGAAAAGATTTTCCTGGATCAGAAACCCCACCATTAGCATATAGCCGAAGGTGTCATGAAAAAATAATGTGTGATGCTATTAAAATTTTAAAAAAATATTACACTGATTGGACTGGGGAACAAAAATTAGAATATAAAGTGCCAAGCGGTAAAGAACCTTATATATGGCAATTACCTAGCGAACTTTCAGAAGCAGAGATGGTTGCTAAAATTGCTCGGCATTTTATCCAAGAAAAAAAGAGTATTTTGATATTAGTACCAAAAAAGGAATTTTTTTCTTTGATTACTCAAGAACTATCCAAACGAGGCATAGTATATAGTTGTCCAATAAGTTTTTTGCCTGAGAGAGTAGAAATTGCGAAGCTGTTTATGGATTGGGCAACAATTCCTTCCAACAGTTTTAAAACACGATTAGTTGTTGAAGAACTCATAAATAGTGGCATAGCCAAAGTTCCAGGAACAAGAAAGGACAAAAAATGTAAACCCGAAACTATTAAGAAACGAATCGAAGAAGAAACTAAAATTGCTAAATTATGGGAACAAGTCGACAAGAAGAACGATATGTTTTCGGTCATTAAGAACCTAAAAGAACTCAATAAAACCCTTATAAAAATTCGGGATGGACTTTTAAATTTGAGCGATTTATTTATTAATTTTAAAAAAGAAAAGTATGGTGAGTTTATCAAACAGTTAGCAGTTGTATCTGGTATATGGTGTAATCCATCAGAATTAATGGGGGATATAATTAAGATAACGAAATTGCTCAATTCCCAAAGTACCACAGGTTTAGGCTGGGTACAGTTGAATACTATGAAAAAAGCCAAAGGCCTTGAGGCAGATGTTGTAATTATAGTAGGTTTAGAAGATGATATAGTGCCAAATCCTAGAAGTGATCTTGTTGAAGAGACTCGTTTGTTTTACGTTTCTATGACTCGTGCAAAAGAACAATTATTTCTTTTTCATTCTTATAAAAGACCGTGTAATATATCATATGGCGATAGTATAATGGATAAACCGAGGTCTCGGTTTCTTGATATTATAGGCAGAAAAAGTGAATGGAAAGAATAAAAAAAATGAAAAAATGGAAAAAATAGATAGGAGGACGAAAATGTTAATCATTCCTGAAACAACTAGTGAAACTACTGATACTGCTAAAAGCAAACTCACGGAGGCTCTTAAAGAAGAAGATACAATATTTCTTCTTTTTCGCAGCGACTCTCAAAACGAAAGCCAGATTCAAGGCATAGTAACAACGGCGGATAACTACGCACAAAAGTGGGGAAAAGAGATGTATCGGGTTGTGTGGATAAAAAAGCAGGATATTCTTAAAGATATCGCAGATAAATATTTTGGAAATGATAAAAAGATAATTGCAGTATCTCTGCGTTGCGGAGCAGGAGAGCCCCGCGAAGTAGTTAGCAAATATGAATTGTCCGAAATAGACGATACCATAAAAATTGGGAGAGCGTTTTCAAATGCAGCTTAAATTCAAAATAACATACATAATTATTGTCTTGCTTGCCCATGTCTCTGTTTATGAGACAGCAAATGCCGGCATACTCAGGAATGCAATTTTGCTTTCTGAAGAACGGACAGGGAAGGAGATTCGTTATCTTCCACAACAAGGACAGAACGCTCGCGTAGATATAAACTCCACAATTCATGTAAATCTTTCTTCAGCAGTATTAAATTCATCACAGTTCATGTTCGAGTCAGCACCTATAGACGTAACAACTGAAATTCAATCTAAGGGAATCAAAGGCCTGATTGATGGAATGAATGTCTGGACAAGGGGGCTTGCACAAGGATGGGAAGAAGCACAGAAACTTACTGATACTCCAAAGGGCACTGCTGAATACAAACGGCTTATTAAGAGGACAAATGATAATTATAATATTTTCTATAATGGATATGAGCAATATGAAAAAGCCCTGCGAGAAATGCCCGAAGGAAAAGAAAGAGCAGATGCCCTGAGATCTGCGATTAATGCTGCTCTCGACCAAGGACCCATAGCATTACCAAGAGTATTGCAGTTGTTTAATGCAGAAATTGAATGGCTGAACGCTCAAATTAAAGAAATAACCCGCCAGGCATTGGAAAATGGCAATACTCTTGGCATCAAGATGAATGCTTGTTTTATCCAAAAGGGACAAAATATTCCAATGCATCTTCCCGGATATGATAATTATGTTTCTGGCATTCCAGAGCCTTATGAAAAGTTGCGATTTGAACCAAATGAACAAGATAAAAAAGCACTTTCTGAAATCAATGCCAAAACCAGTGAGCTTGCAGATAACTTACGAGAAGTAAAATCTTTACAGGAAGGATTAAAGATATTTGGTAAACAAGTATTAGGTGAGAATTACATTAAGTTAGAGAATGCAACTAATGAATTGACTAATTCAATAACAGCCCTACGGTCAATAGACTGGGAAGCTAAGAAAAAGCAAGTAGAGGCTGAAAGCCAGATAGATTTGTCAAATCTCAAAACAGAAGTTGCTAATGAGTATCAGGAAATAATCTCAACCCTGACTTATCTTGTCGGTACTTGCAATGATTTAACAACAAATCTGGACAAACTTTCCAGCCCCATTAATTTAGTTCAAAGCAATCTCGAAAGCATAAAGATCTTGCGTCAACAAAACAATGCTGCCGAAGCGCTGATTGTTTTGTTAAATTTAGCATCCCAGAACAAAACTGTATTTATTAAGGCACTCGATACAGTGTCTGAAATTAAGGTCTCTCTTGATAGCGTTTCCACATTGAAGAACGAGTTGAAAGTAAAGGAAAATACTTTACCTGAGACGTTAAAAATCAAGGCAGCAATCATTATTGATAAGACGACCAAGCCGGAAATACTTCAGATTGTTAAGTCAGTGAATGACTTCAAGGATGCCATAAATTCATTATTGCAGGCAAACGACGATGTGCCTAGTGAGATAAGAGCTCAACTAAAGGGAGCTAGTGGGATTGATCTTTCAGATGTTGCATCTGTCAACTTAATACCTTTGAATTCTGCGGGTGAAACAATGATTAACATCCAGGAGGCAAAAGGCCGAGAAGAAAACGACAGAATCCGTCTTCATGCAGTAATCTATAAGATGAAGAAAGTTCCCGGTGAGAACGGATTTATTACTGATGGCAATCCTCTCGATGAATATGATGCCTATTTCGAATTAACCAAGTATGGCTGGTATACTTCACCTGGCGGTGGGGTAGTATTTATTTCAAGAGTAAAGGATGCTCCGGGGGTAACTCCCATAAGAGGGCAATCTTCTCCGGCGGCGACATGGATGCTTCATTACAGAAGCTGGCCGAAAAACACGAACGATGATGGATTTTCAGAAGGTATAATGGGAGTATTAAAACCAGGATTTGGGTTCCATACTTCTACTTTGCATTTTGATTCAGCCAAGGGAATTGAGGTAGGGACAGGGTTTACTTTCACCCTTCTTAATGATTTAATACAATGTGGGTATGGTTGGAATATTAATGCAACAGAAAATAAAGATTATTGGTATATCGGATTCGGTATTTTGAAATTCGGCAACGGATTAGGTATTAAATGAATAACCGATGAATAAAAATATTACAGGAAAAGTGGTTCTTCTCTGAAATAGTCAACTCCTGTGTATTACCGGGGCGGGGAACGGCAACGGGATGGTGTTTAAACTGTTAAAATAGAAAAATGGGCCGCTTTTAATTTTTTACACACCAAAATTTTCTTGATGAGATGGCCTGCCTTGTAAAGACCATGCTGATTTGAAGCAGAAAAAAAAATCTGCAGAAAAAATCTTGACAAAAGAAAAATAATTTTGTAAAATCAATAAAACTTATGGCAGAATACTGTCTTGACTGTTTTTTGAAAAGCAATCCTGGATTCCCGAAAGAAAGATTGGTGATTTCGGAAAGCGATGATTTAGAATTATGCGAAGGGTGCGGGAAAATGAAATCCACAATTATTCGCTTCAAAAGAAATTTTTGGGGACAAATTCGCTGGTTGTGCAATTTAATTAGATATGGCTGTAAAAAGTGTGCCATAAGTGTGCCGTTAGGTTGATAAAATCGCTTCAAATAGTGAAAACTGATGTCAACGAACGTAAAAGAACAAATTGGCGGAGTCTCAGACGGTAAAACAAAAGAATTTAAACCTTCCGACGGTAAATGGGCCCGTAGCTCAGCTGGTAGAGCACTTGACTTTTAAGATAGTGTTCGTATAATTATTTCTCCCGCAAAAAAGACAGAAAATCCTCAATAATAGGGGATTTTTTTTATTTTATCAAAAGAGGTCAAACCGAAAAAACACCAAGTGTGCCGTAAGTGTGCCGTTAGGTGCGATTATTGATTGTCAATTGTAACGCGGGAATTCCTATTGAATGCCGCCGGAAGCGATGCAAATTGATTTATTGCTCCATCCAAATGACTCTGTGCAATGTGGGAATATATCTCAGTGGTTTTGGTGTTGGAGTGCCCGAGTAATTGGCTTATCGTGCGTAAATCAACACCTTTCATCGCAAGATGAGATGCGAAAGTATGCCGTAAGGTATGAATTGTGACATCCTTCAGTTTCAATTTTTTTGTAATTTTTCCAAATTGTCTTCTTTGCAAATTACGCTTATTTATTTTACATTTTTCAGATGACATGAAAACATATTTTGTGTTTTTCGGTAGTCTTTTCAAAACATCCAAAACAGCAGGGAATATCGGAATTGCTCTTATCTGATATGCCTTCGGTGTCCAGTTGTCTTTGCTTTGGATATGTATTCTATGTCGTTCAAAATTTATATCATTCCAAGTCAAATTCACCAATTCTCCAATCCTCATGCCAGTCAAAATTAAGGTAACTACAATATTATAAAGCCAAGGCGAACATTCAGCCAGCACGGAATCTATTTCATCGACACTTAAAAATCTGGGAAATTTCTTGGTGATATTTGGTAATTTCTTTATGCTGTCAACAGGATTTTTGTTAAGATATTCCCATTTAATTGCCTGATTAAATATTACCTTAAGAATTGTTATATCACTGTTGGCGGTTGTATTTTTTACACCAGCATTAATTCGCCCATTGACATATTCCTCAATGTGCATAGGATTAATCTTTTTTAAAAAGATATCTTTTTTATCTTTAAAAAATCTATCTATAACATAAGTCTCCATTTTATACGTATCGTGGGCTTTATGATTTTGGGAGTAAATTAAATATTTTTCTATAAATTGTGTGGCAGTAATTTTTTGCGGGAGGAATAATTCATCTTTATTAATTTTATCTGCAATAGCGTGAAGTTGTGCTTCCGCTACTTTTTTATTTGTTGTTTTAGTGCTTATACGATGTCGTTTACCGTCCGCAAAGTAATCAATATACCAATAGGGCGAATTGGGTTTTTTCAAAAGTTCAGGCATAATTTTATTTTCAGTAGAACGTTAATAAAATCTGCGTTCATACATATCTAATATTTAATATTAAACAATTTTTTTAGTATTTTCTTGGCTGGAATATAATCTAATTCTGACGCTTTTTTTAAATCTTTTATTGCTAAATCTTTTGCCTGTCGTCGAGCAAAAAGAAGTCCGCGAATATAATATTCAAATGCTGTCCCCGGAGTTAGTTTAATTGCTTTATTAAAATCATCCATCGCTTCTCTATACAAACTCTTCCTATAATATGCAAACCCTCTTTGGGCATAAGCAGATATAAGGGGAAAGGTGTACTCGTCTATCCATGATTCACTATTCGGCCAATATTTGCTATTTGATGTTAATAATATTGCTTTCGTGAAATCTTTTATCGAGTTGTCGTTCAATTTTATAATAGAATAAGCGAGTCCACGATAGTAATACGCAGGTGCAAATTCTGGGTCTAATTCTATTGAGTTAGTAAAATCGGCAATTGCTTTAACATATTTTTTTTGAGAGGTATAAATACGTCCTCGTCCACAATAGGCGGTTGAGGAGGTAGGGCATGTTTTTATTGCTGCTGTATAAAATTTAATTTTTTCATTTGGATTTGTTGACTTATAAGCATATTCCATATTACAACAATATAATTCTGTAATGCCCGATTCCACTGCATCGTATTCCTGTTCTTTTTCTAACTCATCAGCGACTTCATCCTGTAATTGTTTTTGCATAAAGACACTATTTAATAAAGTCCGTGCTCGTACATATATTTCTTAACGTCCACAAGCAACCGGTAAATTTCCGGCAAGCTCTTACTGTCGCCGATATGGGCGAGTTCAATAGCCATGGCTAACGGCTGTTCTGCTGGCGAACCGACCAGTATATCTATGACTATAAGTTGCGAAGCATTATAAAACAGCTCTTTATACCATTTTGTTTCCAGCATTGTCCGGATATTATAGACATCGGGATTACTCGCCATTGGCAAAAGTGGCTGCTCGTAGAAACCCTTCCATACGGATATTTGTTCAAATAGTTCGTGAGGGCTCATAGTGGTATTATTTTTGTTTGCTGTCCTTTTGAAATTCGGCGGCTCCAGATTTTTCATTCTGTTCTGCGCCGGAACTATTTTTCGTTAATTTTTCTAAAAGAAATTTAATCCCGACAATTATAATAGGACCGATAATTATCCAAAGAATCAGTCCAGCATATTTTTCAACCCATTGGCCTAACTTTCCTGTAGGAACAAATGCATATATCTTGCCGACACCGGCATTGTGAGTAAGTTTAATTTTGCCGACATCGTATTCTGTCGGTGCAGTGATTGTCCACGCAAACAAGGATACTTCTTCTTGGGGTTGAATAATTTCAAGATGAATAGCTTCGTCGCCGATATATCGGATATCATGTTTCTTTATTTCACCTACACTAACAATCTTTGAATTTGGCAGACGAATTAACACCGATGAAACAGCCTTGTCTCCCCTGTTAATGACCCTGACCATCCAGTATCCTTTTATATCTGAAAGATCGTTTATTTGGTTTTTATCTGGAATATTTTGCCGTAAAAATAGTATTACGCTGTTAAGGGTTTTAGATATAAGATGACGCTCATCAGCATTGACGGTTTTTTTCCGTAATTCTTCAACCGCTGGATCAAGCCCCCATAGTTCGCTAATACTGTTAATCGTTTCAACGTTTAACATAAATTTTAGCATAATATTTGTAGGGATATGAAAAACGCCGTAGTTAACTATTGCAACCAATTTATTCTCTGATGTTTTTGATATCCAATCATAAAGTTGAATAGCGGACAGGGGTATCGTAAACATTAAGGCGATAATACCAAGCGTTTTATAAATTTTCATATTACTTTTTCACCCATATGAGCATCCGACCGCTTTCAAAAAGGACAATCAGTCGCTGAATAGTAAGGAATATCAATTTTTCCAATACACGCCAGTCCGAAATAATCGATACGCATTTTAACTGTTTCTAATATCGTCTCTAACAAAACATTTTCACACGACCCAGCAAAACTATCACGCCGACGCAAGACTGTTTTCAGATACAATTGCGCAACCGAATTCGCAGACATTATTTCAGTGTACCAAACTTCTAAACCCCGGGCATATGCTTCCATACTATAATCACGGACAAGTTTCCAGTCCTGATACTCAGAATGCTCGCTATGGACCAAGCAGCCCTGACATCCGCAGTAAAGAAATCTCAAATGATAGGGGGTAACGGTTTTAGCCGTAGCAACACGAGTGCAGCACACGAAATATTCTATTCCGCTTTCGCTGTATTCATTCGGTTTTCCTATTAGCAAATAGTTTGCGATTGCCCTAATGATCGCTTTCGTACTCTCATTAAGATAAACTGCTTCTCGTTCTATTGCATGGAAATAACGTTGTTCCTTATAGAATTCTTGTTTTGTGCCAATATCGTGCAAAATGTCTTTGCATATCGGCCAGCCCTTGTCGGCGTGGATCTGAATACCAATTTTGTCCAGGGATATTATGATATCGTATGGTAAAACTTGCTGCTTCATAACTTATATCTTATCCAAATCCGCCTTCTGGTCCTGACGAGTCTAATATTCACGCGGCACTTCTTTGCGATTTCCTTATCGCTTATTGTCTGACAGATAAAAAACCAGGCACCAGCAGACACGCAGCAAATACTTTCGCTGCGATCTCGCGGTTTTTATAATATTTTAAAGTAGGCTGGAAAAAATCATCCGGCATGTTACATAAGTAGTGTTTAAGTTCGTGTGCAATTGTTTCCCGGCGATATCTATGCGGTAATTTATTGCTGACCATGATAGCCGTGCGTTTTCTGCTTGACACGATACAGCCCCTTACACTGCAAAGCTTTCGTCCATGAAACAATTCAATATTGTAATGTTCTAAAATTTTTTCAATGTTAACCGGAACAGAGCGAATATTAAACCGTTCCAAAACCCCGTTAGCCTTTCTTGCCGCATGTTGTTTTAATTCACTCATCGTTTTTTGCGAATATGTCTCGTGGATGGTTTACTCTGAGATGTAATTAAATTGACAAATTTACTTATCTCATTCAAATCACTGCTCGTGACTTTGGGGAGGGTTGAGAGAAGAATGCTTAATTGTTTATTCCTACCATGTCCAAATAATGTCCCACCAGAAAGAATATATTCCACGGATGTCTTGAGAGCATCAGCAAGGTTCAATAATACTGACACCGAGGGCAGTATGGCGCCTCTCTCATATTTTGACAGCATCATCACATGTATATGGGCTTTCTTGGCGAGTTGTTCCTGTGTGAGTCCCTCTTTGTCTCGTAGCCGCCGGATTACCTTGCTGACCATACCTGCAAGAACTAAATTTTTTTCTCTCATTTAACACACCCCCGTAATAATGAATTATAGATATCAATTTTTTTATTTCAAACCAAAAAAGGAGGACGCAATGCATAAACTAACCCATTGATTATTTATATTATACAAAATTTTAATTTATTTGTCAAGAGGTTTATAACACTTTATAGAGAATACCTATGACCGATTGTTAACAAAATGAAAACAACATACTTTTACACTTGACAAACTTACCAAGATTGGTTATAATATAAATAAAAGGAAAAGGCATCGCTAAAAAATTCACGAACAATAGAAATAATAAAAAGGAGATTCATTTTGGTCGAACTGAGTGAACTGTTAAACAATGAATCAAATAAAGTCCGGCTGTTAAACGCTGGCTTCAGCAGGCCGCATTTGTGGATGTTACAAAATGGCCTTCGAAAACCAACGATTAACACCTTAATAAAAATAGGACACACCCTGAGGATATCCCGCCCGTTGCAAGAAGAACACGATAGCACGCCTTGGACAAAATATCCAAATAGTTTGTTTTTTTATCTGCAGGTAAAGAAAATAAATGTAGAACATCTTGAAAAACTTACAGGAATTAAATATTCAACATTGAAACGCATATATACCGGTGCGATTTTACCGTCAAGAAAAACGGTAAACAATCTTTGCCGGACATTATGGTTAAAGCAAAAAGAGCTTTTTCCTCATTATGAAAGTCATCGTCGAGCAGAAGGAAGGGAGTAGTCATGGAAAATTTACTGAACATACAGCAAGCATCGGCAATTTTGGGGATTGATATTGGCACGCTCTATCAGTGGACGAGCCAGCATAAAATCCCATATTACAAAATTGGCCGGCGAGTGAAATTCAAAGCAACAGAACTGGAAAAATGGGTTGAGAAAAAAAAGGTCGTAAAAAAGACAGCTCATTTTCCCGGAATAGATTGATTTTAAGGAGGAGCCGTGAAAACAGAAAAAAGGCATCACCGTCACAGAAACGCGGTAGTAACAATTACCCGAATCAGTGCTTTGTGTCTTTTCATCAGTACCGTTATTTTTCTGGCATGCAGCAGAGCAAAATATAGCGGGAACGTGGAAGAAAAGACACAGGCGTTAATGAGGGAGTCACTGCTTGCGGGAATGCTGGGAGACCTGCAAGACACCAAGGAACTTTATGCCCAAAAAAAATACGAGCAGGCATACAACTTGGCCAAGCAGTCATATTCTGAATATGCGCCATACCGGAAGATACTCCCGAAGGCAGATTACGACGAACTTGAGGTGTACTTGAATATTACAGCGTGGGCGTACGAACGCTCGGTTTTGAAGCAGAGGTAAGAATTTAAGCAAAAAGAAGGCAGTATCGCGTTAAGACCTCTCCAAACGAACGGATTTAAGGGTTTTAGCCACGATAACTTTAAAAACAGGAGGATGTATATATGGAAGAGAGAAAATTAATCACGGGAAGTGATTTAGCTAAAACCAGAATACCCTTAAAAGGGCATGTTCACTTAGGTTTTAAGATGGTCAAATGTAAAAAATGTGCAACGGTTAAGAAGCTAAAGGAAGTAGAAGGAGCAGGGAAATGCCCGAAATGTGGGTTCACATATCCTACGGATGCAAGGGGCATAGCATTTTACACTCAGGCCACTAATCATTTTGTGTTGCCGGAAAAAGCCGCGGACCTATACGGGGCTGCGCCGACACAGATACACATAGCTCTGCCGTCCAATGATCCAAACACTATTTTCCACTCGAAATATGCCGTTTATAACAACAGGGTCTGTTTCTGCCGCAGACAAATGTATCCGGTGGAAAGTGACATCGCATCGCGTATTGTTCCTACTTATCAGATCATGGACGAAAAAAACAAGGTGTTAGGCGAAACCTTAGACAAAGAAGATGCTGATAAAAAAGCAAAAATCAAAAAGGGCTTAAAGGTAATGATTGCGTATCAGATGAGAAAAGACATCCCTTGCCCAAAGGAAAACTGCGAGTATTTCAAAAAAGGTACCTGCAAGTTTATGACTACTTTTGATTTCTTGTTTTCTCGGGTTCCCCAATTAGGATTAGCCGCTTGGCGAATTGATACGGGTTCGCTGAATTCATTTAAAAACCTGAAGGCTGGGTTAAAAATGATACAAGGTCTTTTCGGCAGATTGTCGGGACCAGAATTTATTCTCGACTTAGTTGGCGAGGAAAAACTTGTCAAGGGCAAATTCAAAAAAATAGTATATCTATTACAACTCAGCTATGAAAGTGCTCTGAAAGAAATACTTGATGCTCGCAGCAGAAAAATGTTCCCCGCGGCCGCAACATCAGCCGTATTGTTGCCGGCACCAGCAGAGTCCGAAGTGGTTATTGATGTCTCTCCGGAACAAGAATATCCGGAAGACATCGTCTCTGAACACATTGAAGACGGCGAAGTTATTGTGGAAACGCCGACAACAATAACTCCGGCTGGGGCGGTTGCATCCGCCAGCGAAACTGGAGCAGGTGGTCCGGGAAATGCAGGCACTGCTATCGACAAGGAAAAAATCCTGACGGAGCTTAAATCTATCATTCAAGACGAGAAAAACGATATCGGACTTGAGGAAGATATTAATCCGATTTATAAAAAAATTGGTGTTCCTAAAGGCACATTAGTGTCCAAGGTTCCGGTAGACAAATTGCCGCTGTTGCTGGAAGAGGTAAAAAAGTTGGTTAAAAAAACAGCGGAGGAGAAGCCGGGTAAAAATAGGAAACTGTTTTAACGGGTGAGTCGGGGTTGGCGTTGGCCACACCAATCCCAGTGAACGCCGCTGAGGGGAAAACCCAGGTGGCGTGAAAATGCAGACTCGGGACGAGCAAATTGTTTAGTGCTGTCAATACCTTTGGGGCATTTAAACAATTTCTCGTCCGAGTCCGGAGAAAAGGCAGGTGAGTTAAATGAAAAAGATATGGGATGTGGAGATTGGAAATAATTTTTCGCAGCATACAGTAGAGGCGAAAAATTTCACAGAAGCAGGCAAAAAAGCATTGCAATCTACAGAGGCAACTGGAAAAGAGAAGTGGGTATCAAAAGTGGAATGCGTAAGAGAAGTTGAATCATAATCACTTCTATCATCTGAGTCCGGAGAAAATATGAATAAACTTAATCTCGGTTCGATTCAAATTCCAATTAACGCCGCTACAAAAACTTTCGCCATTTTAGCCAAAAGGGGAGCCGGCAAAAGTTATACCGGTGCGGTCATAGCAGAGGAATTTTTTAAGAACAATATTCCGTTTATTGTATTTGATCCTATAGATGTTTGGTGGGGCCTGCGTTTAGATAAAAATGGTAAAGACAAAGGATTGCCCGTTGTGGTTTTTGGCGTGGAACATGCCGACATTCCTTTGGACAGAGAAATGGGCAGACAGATTGCACAAGCGGTTGTAAAAGAAAATATATCTTGCGTTATTTCTACTTTTGGGATGCCGAAGGTAGCACAGAGGCATTTGATTGCCGAGTTCGCCGAAGAAATTCTAAATATAAATAATACTCCTCGTCATATTTTTATAGAAGAAGCACATGAATATTGTCCGCAGCGTGTATTTGGTGGGCTTGGAAAAACCTTCAACGCCGTCAGTAATCTTGTGGTAATGGGGCGCAACCGCGGATTGGGCGTCACCTTAATTAATCAACGTGCGGCGACTATCAACAAAGACGTCCTTACTCAACTCGACACTCTTTTAGCATTCAGGAACGTCAGTCCGCAGGATCGTAAAGCATTGAAAGAATGGGTAGAGGCGCATTCTGCTGAAGGAGATTTTGAAAAGTTTATGGCATCACTGCCATCTCTTCCGACTGGCGAGGGCTGGATATGGTCGCCGGAATTCCTCGGCATTTTTGAAAGAATTAAAATAAGAAAGAGAGAAACATTTCATCCGGACCGGGAAAAAATCGGGGATAAATTTGTAATGCCCCAATTAGATCAAGTTGATATTCAGAGTTTTATCGCTAAATTTTCTTCTTCTCTTAAGGGTGAAAAAAAGAAAAAAAGTGCTTCTGGAAAATCGGTGATTTCAAGTCCGATTCAACAAGACATCAAGCCGCCAGTAGTAAGCACGGAGATTATTGCACTGCGGAACGAATACGAGTCCAAATTATTACAGAAAGATGTCGAAATCAGAAAACTGAATGAAATTATAGAACAAATTCGGAAGGTTGCCGGCGGAAGCGGAACATATGCTATCGGCAGTATTTCCGGCGGTATTGGACCCGTATCGGTCATATCTTCAGACAACGTAAAAATGTGGATTGAAAAATTAGGGAATGGTGGAGCATCCCGCATCTTCAAATTTTTGGCGGATAAATCCGGAATGAAATTCACCCGGTCTCAAATTGGACTGGCTGTAGGATTATCCTCTAAATCTGGTAGTTTTTCTACTTATTTATCTACACTCAAAAGAAATAGTCTTATCATTGAGCAGGGCGGATTGTCGCAACTGAATCCGGACTTATAAATTTTGGAGAATAAATGAATTGGATATGGGATTTTGACAAAGACACTTGGCAGCAAGTTCAGGAATACCTGGTTTTTATGACTGCGGAGATGGAGCCGGCAAAACAATCGTGGATCAGAAGTCAATATCTGGAACTATCACCCTTGTGTTCATCCGAATCTCCGCCAGAACATATTATGCTTATTCAAATGCTCTGCAGTCTTCACAGACATATAAAAAATGATTTGGTCAAAATTAAACCGCAGGCAGAAATTAGAACTGATACATTCTGCGGGAGAGTAGATTTCTTTCTTGAAACTGTTGTGGGCAATATCGCGGTTGAGTGCGACGGCAAAAGGCATTTGGAGCCGGCTGTACATGCGCGGGATGCAAAAAACTCACGAGAGATACTAAATGCTGGCTATGCACCCTTTAGATTTGGTTCATCTGAAATTTTTGCCAATGCTGCTAATGGTATGTCAGGCGAAGAAGTCAGAGTTTTTATAGATAATAGAATCCAAAGACTTAAAGAACGAATAAGAATAGAAGATTTTAAATTTCTTATACGTGCATTAATAGAAGATGTCTTAGGTCCTGAACTTTCGGAATTTATTAAAAAACAAAAAGCTTTATTTTAAGGGAACAAATATGAAATATATTGGAATTGATGGCGGATTAGACGGCGGAGTGGTGTTAATAGAATCAGGTTCTGCCGGCGGCGAAGGCCCTCTGTGCAAAATAGCTGGCAAGCATATCACACCGACAATAGCCGGTAAAAAATCAAAGCGGGAATACAATGTTCCTGAAATGGTAAATATATTGAAACAGTGCCCACCCGAAAGCTCCTTTGTAATTTTAGAGTTCGCTCAGTCTATGCCGAAGCAAGGCGTAGTATCTTCAACTAAGATAGGCAGAGGGTTTGGTTTGTGGGAAGGCATAATTGCCGCACTCGGCATACCATATGCAATCGTCCATCCAAGAACCTGGCAGAAAGAAATGCTCACAGACATGAACAAGAAAGACACTAAACAAGCGTCGGCGATTATAGCACACAGATTATTCCCGACTGAAAATTTCAAAAAATCGGAAAAATGCAAAAAAGACCACAGCGGACTAACTGATGCGTGCCTTCTGGGAGTGTATGGCTATAAAATTCACGGGGCGATTGGCAAGATGGTAGAAAAATGAAGATCATAATTCAGGACACAGGTGACAGAGAACACAATATCCCGCCGGTTACCGCGGTGGTAGACATAAATTTATGTCCTGATGATTATGGGGAAGAAAGCAGAAATTATTTTAAGGCAACGCTTGGAGAGTTTTTCAAAGGACTCTTTGACCTGCACGGAAAGATGTCCGTAACTTTTGATGATGAATGCCCAGTATGTTTAAAAAAATTAAAAGACGGGAAATGCCAAACTCTGGGATGTAAGGGAGTTTGAACAAAAAAGGAGGCGAGTATGTTTCTTGTTTGTTTCGTAGGAAAGGGTAAATGTAAAAAGGTAGAAAAATTATCTACTAAAGATGAGGAATCCGCCGATGTAATAATTTCCATTGAAAAAGGAATTGCTATTAAAAATAGGTATGGCGTCTGCCCCGGTAACTAACACCCAAATGATGGGGATTGCATTATACATTGTTATGCGGGCAGAAAAAAGGGATTATTTTTATGGATGACAGAAGACAGAAAGATGCTTTTATATCGGAAAACACTGACGAAACCGGCAAACCTGTTTTTGAACTGAATCTTTGCCGTCCGATGCCGTCAAAAATTATTAAAGATCTTCTGTCTCATGAGGGACTTGTTTTAATAAAAGCTGTTTTTAGGTTTACTGCTATCGGCTCTAATGACGATATAAAAAAAGCAAGGAACTGGCTGATATCTGAAATCGACGACTTAAAAGATATTTTAATTTCTAAAGACAGGTGAAGAGGGGGTGATGTTTGTGGCAGAGATTCTCGTTATTGCTTCAAAGATAAAAAAGGCAGTTAAGAAAGCTGACTTGAGAACTGGGAAGGACTATATTGAGGCATTGTCCGCAAAGGTTGACGGCATGATTAAAGCATCCGTCGCAAAAGTAAAAGCCGAGGGAAAAAAGAAAACCCTTGGGGCAGAAGATGTGATATGACACTATACCCGGATAGTGTTTACATAAAACGCTATCCGGGGGTAAAAGAGAAAATTTGGCAAACGAATATTAAAACGGGAGGAGGTAGAGTATGGAACGAAGAATTGTAGCACCTCGAACAGCGTTCGAGAA